>Ga0209475_10000104_pt1 | contig 263399 bp, 171 predicted proteins | sample tdDd471_FD_187128 | JGI IMG/M metagenome (GOLD analysis project Ga0209475, IMG submission 187128) | Marine sediment microbial communities from the Atlantic coast under amendment with organic carbon and nitrate - tdDd47.1 (SPAdes)... | ecosystem: Environmental > Aquatic > Marine > Coastal >... | reverse complement strand
CCAGGATCGCGGGAACGCCGCCCTCTTCAAGTTCTTCGCTACCCCGTCTCGGGCCACCACTCGCGCACGGGGGGCTGGCTCCCTTGTGCAACTGCGAACGGATCTCACTTGAGAGTCATCCGTTTAGGCGCGACGAACGAAACGGCGAGAACGCTGTCGCCTACGGGCTCGAAGGTTGGTAAGCTCCGCCCGCTCACGGCCGACCATGGCCGCCAGAAAAAAGACGGAGAACGCGATGGGAAGCGGCGCTGAAGAGGAGCTCGGGACCTACACGCAGTGGGCCTACGGATACGAGGACAGCGGCGTCGAGCGGGCGATCGAGGACCAGCGGACCCTGCGCCGCGGCCAGATGAACGACGGCGACTCCTTCGACCGTTACACCCCCGCGGGTCCGAGCGAGCGCCACTACCGCAAGCTCCGCGCCGACCGCGACGACCTCGACTACCGCGAGTGGAACAGCGACACCGGGTTCTCCGGCGTCGACCGCTGGCCGACCGGCCCCGGCGTCCAGAGCGAGGGCCAGAAGCGCCGGCGCGCGCGGATGGCCGAGCTCGACGACGGGTTCTAGACCTGGGCAAGCGCGCCAAGCAGAGCTCACGCTGCATCGGCTGCCGGCTTCACCCCGAGGTCTGCATCTGTGAGCACGTCCCGTCGATCCCGCTCGCGACGCGGCTCGTCCTCGTCCTGCACCGGCGCGAGTTCAAGAAGACGACGAACACCGGCGTCCTCGCCGTGCGCGCGCTGCCGAACAGCGACGTCGCCATCTGGGGCGACCGCGCCGCGCCCCTCGACGACGGCGCGCTCATCCCCGACGGCCACCACGGCGTCGTCCTGACCCCGAGCGACGACGCCGTCCCCCTGACCGAAGCCTTCGCGGCCACCCTGCCCCGCCCGGTCGCCTTGGTCGTGCCCGACGGGACCTGGCGCCAGGCGCTCAAGATGCCTCGCCGCATCCCGGCCCTCGCGCCGCTGCCCCGAGTCACCCTCCCCCCCGGCCCCCCCTCCCGCTACTTCCTGCGCGAGGAGACCCACGACCACGGGCTCGCGACCTTCGAGGCCATCGCCCGCGCCCTCGGAGCCATCGAGGGAGCGGCCGTGCGCGAGCAGCTCGAGACCCTGTTCGAGCGCTACGTCGGGGCGACGCTGAGCACGCGGGGACGCGAGCACCCCTGAGCGCGACCTCACGCCCCCGGGTCGCGAGCGCTCGCGACCAAACGTGAATCATTTCACTGCGAGATCGCTTTCGCACCTGTGCCACCCGGCGTTCACAGATCGCCTGCACGCGGGCGGAGGGGGCCGTGTGCGGCGCCGCAAACGCCGACCTCGTGCGCACCTCCGCGCGTCGGCCGTCGAGGCGGGCGCGGGGCCTCCCCCGACCAAGGGGCGCATTCCTGGCGACACCGGATCGTCGCGTGTAGGTTGCGCCGACGTCGCGAACGGCCCACCACCCGCACGCGGCACGCAACTTGCTGAGCCCCAGCAGGCCACCCTCTAGGAGGTGAACCGTGAAGAACACGAAGAAGAAGGTCGCCCCGGTCGAGTACAAGGTCGACGACCAGGAGCTGCTGCTCGGGTTCTACAAGGCCGCGCTCTGGAACCGCCTGGTCCCGCGCATCCCGGCGTCGATCGCGCCGAACACGATCACGATCGTCGGGCAGGTGATGGCGCTGCTGGCCATCCCCGCCGCCTACTTCGCGACCATGGGCACGCCGATCCTGTACGTGATCAGCGCGCTGCTGCTCCTCGGCTACCTGACCGCCGACAACGTCGACGGCCCGCACGCCCGCCGCACCGGCCAGGCGAGCCCGCTGGGCGAGTTCCTCGACCACGGCCTCGACGGCATCGCGAGCGGCAGCGTCATCCTCATCGCCGGCCTCATCCTGCGGACGGCCCCGGTCCCGATGGCGCTGCTCGGCGTGCTCGGCGCGGTCGGCTTCATCATGGTCTTCTGGGAGCAGTTCCGGACCGGCCTCCTCGTCATCCCGAAGGTCAGCTCCACCGAGGGCGTGACCTTCGTCATGGTCATCGAGCTCATCCTCTTCTTCGCCCACGACCCGAGCTGGCTCCAGTTCTCGATGACCGAGTTCAACCTCGCCACCGGTATCATCCTCGCTACGCTCATCGGCTACGCCGCCGCCATGGCCCCGCCGATCGTCCGCGCCAGCCAGGCCGGCACCAAGCCGTGGGAGCTCATCCCGGTCTTCGCCCTCGCCGGCAGCTACGTCGTCTTCCCGGCCCTCGGCGGCGAGCCCATCATCCCGACCATCGCCGTGGGCGTCTTCGGCGCCGACGTGGTCTGCCGCATGATCGTCATGCGCCACCAGGGCCGCGACGGGCGGCTCCTGTCGCCGCTCCACCTGCTCATGCTCGGGCCGGCCCTCGGTGCCATCGCCGCCCCGGACGCCTGGACCGTCACCGGCTGGTCGAGCCTGACCCTCATCATCACCGTGGCCCTCTACGCCCGCACCCTGCACCGCGGCGCCGCGACGATGATCGCCCAGGCCGAGAACGCCCACGCCTGATCCCGAGGCGAGCCCGTCGAGAGGCCCGGCCGCGACGCGACCGGGCCTCTTTCTTTGTCGGGGTCGCGTCGTCGTGCCGCCCAAGGAGCCGCTTTTGCGGGCTGGCCAAACACGCTATACCGGGGCTTCCCCAGCGGATGACGCGCCGCGTCAGTCGCCCCCCTCACCCGGGAGCGGAACATGACCCGATCGAACCCCACCGAGCGCCCGGCTCCGACGCTCGAGGACCCGCTCGCCCCACCGCCCGCACAGGTGGTAGGCGGCAGCATCTACGACGAGGCCCTCGCCGCCGGCGCCGAGCTGATGGGCCGCCCGCTCAAGGGCGGCGGCGTCACCCGCATCGAGCGTCAGCACCTCAAAGGGCGGATGACCGTCTGGGAGCGAATCCGCGTCCTGACCGACGAGGAGCCGACGGTCCTCTTCCAGAACTGGGGGCCGAACCTCGACGGCGCCTCGCTGGTGACGGCGCTCCTGCGCATCGACGGCCGCGACGTAGCGCTCTACGGCCATGACTTCACCCTGCGCGCCGGCTCGATGGACGCGACCAACGGCCGCAAGCTCGCCAACCTCTTCTACCTCGCCGGCGACAAGGGGATCCCGATCATCGGGATGAACGACAGCGCCGGCGCCTTCGTGCCGGCCGGCGTCGGCGGCCTCGACGGCTACTCCGAGGCGTTCACCGCGCTCCGCAAGGTCTCGGGGGTCGTGCCGAGCATCATGTGTATGTTCGGCTACAACGCCGGCGGCGGCAGTTATCTCCCGCGCCAGGGCTCCTTCGTCATCCAGCCCGAGGACACGTTCTTCGGCCTCACCGGCCCCGGGGTCGTCAAGAGCGTCCTCGGCGAGGACGTCACCGCCGACGAGCTCGGTGGGCCGCGCGTCCACGGCCAGTCGGGCGTCGCCGACTTCACCGTCGCCAACGAGGTCGCGGCGCTGCGCACCGCCCGGGATCTCCTGAAGTACCTGCCGAACAACAACAAGGAGCTGGCGCCTTTCCAGGCGACGAGCGACCCCATCACCCGCGGCACCGCCGAGATCGACACGCTCCTGCGCAAGACCTTCGAGTCGCCGTCGGGGATGAACACCCCGCTCGATATCCGCTTCTTGATCCAGCAGATCTGCGACCACGGCGACTACTTCGAGGTCCAGCCGGGCCGGGCCCAGAACACCGTGACCTGCTTCGGCCGGCTCGGCGGCCAGGTCGTCGGCTTCGTCGCGAACAACAGCGCCGTCTCGTCCGGCCAGATCGACGTGGACGCCGCGTACAAGAACGCGCGCTTCATCCGCTTCTGCAACATCTACAACATCCCGCTCATCTTCATGGAGGACACGACGGGCTTCCTGCCGGGCCGCGAGCAGGAGGCGCGCGGCATCGTGCAAGCCGGCCGCGCGATGCTCGACGCCATCGTCGACGTGCGCACCCCGCGGATCCTGCTCATCGTGCGCAACGCCTTCGGCGGCGCCTACGCGTCGTTCAACCCCTACCCGACCGGGGCCGACGTGGTGCTGGCCCTGCCGACCACGCGCGTCGCCGTGATGGGGCCCGCCGGCAAGGAGTTCGTCTACAAGAAGGAGCTCACCGAGATCCGCGGCAGCGTCGCCGCCCGGATCGAGGAGACCCGCGCCCGCCTCGTCGCGGCCGGGACCTCCCGCGACGTCGCGACGGCCACGGCCCAGGCCGAGGTCCACAGCTGGCTCAAGGAGCGCGAGACCGAGCTCGACCAGCGCTACGAGCGCGAGCTCATGAACCCGCGCGAGGCGCTGTCCCTCGGCTCGATCAGCCGCCTCGTCTGGCCGACCAGGCTCCGCGAGGCGCTCGGCAAGAGCCTCGGCTTCCTGATGCGCCACTACGAGCCCGGCCCGTTCGTGGGCCCGCAGCGTGAGTTCCACTGAAGCGCGATCGATGAACGCTCCCCACGCCACGGCGCGACGCACATCACCCGCGGAGGGCACCCGGATGGGCCAGGACAATTACGATCACAACCCCCTCGTTCACCGCGACCGGCGGCTGTCCAAGGCGAAGTCGGCCTGGGTCCGCAGCTTCGCCTGCGAGGACGTGCGTCCGCTCATCGTGTGTCGCGGACCGATCCGAAAAGAGGCTATCGACGTCTTCCGCGAGATGGGCATCGAGCACTGCGGGATCCTGCTCAGCGAAAAGGACTCGATCGTCTACACCCAGGCCCTCGCCCCCGAGCTCCGGTTCATGGCGCCGGAGCACGTTCACCGGGTCAGCGACTACACCGGCGCCACCCGCGCCGAGCGGATGGAGCGCATCGCGCAGATCGTGCGGATCTGCCGCGACCACGACTACACCCACGTCTACGCCGGCTACGGCTTCATGGCCGAGGACGAGACCTTCGTCAGCGCCCTCGAGGACGCAGGGCTCGTCTTCATCGGCCCCGGCTCGCACGTGGTCCGCGCCGCCGGCGCCAAGGACGAGGCCAAGCGCACCGCGGTCGCCGAGCGGGTCAGCGTCACCCCGGGGGTCAACGACCTCACCACCCGCGCGCTCCTGAAGCGCCACCAGTCCGTCGCGGCCCTCGCGGCCCTGGTCGCCGAGCAGGGCCTCGACGTCGACACCAGCGGCTGGCAGGCCGACGCGCGGCCGGAGGACGTCGCCGATCAGGTGCTCGAGGCGGCCCACGCCAAGGGCGTCGACGTCTACACCGTCGACGAGCTGTGCGAGGCCGGGGCCGAGGCCGTCGCCGAGATGCTCGAGGAGCTGCCCGGCCGCCGCATCCGGCTCAAGGCCATCGGTGGTGGCGGCGGCAAGGGCCAGCGCATCGTCACGTCGCCCGGCGAGGCCCCCGAGAAGATCCGCGAGATCCTGAGCGAGGTGAAGGCCACCGGCGTCGGCGACAACAAGAACGTCATCGTCGAGCTCAACATCGAGGAGACGCGCCACGTCGAGATCCAGCTCGTCGGCAACGGCCGCTGGGCCGTCTCCCTCGGCGCGCGCGACTGCTCGCTCCAGATGCACGAGCAGAAGCTCCTCGAGATCTCGCTCACCCAGGAGGGCACCCGGGGCGCCATCGCCGCCGCCAAGGCCGCCGGCCGCGAGCTCGAGGCGAAGTCCCTCGAGCGCGAGCTCGCGATGCTCGTCGAGATGGAGGCCCAGGCCGAGCGCTTCGGCGAGGCGGTACGTCTGGACAGCGCCTCGACCTTCGAGTGCATCGTCGACCAGGGCCGCCACTACTTCATGGAGGTCAATACACGCATCCAGGTCGAGCACCGCGTCTCCGAGCTCTGCTACGCCCTCCGCTTCGCGGCCCCGGACGCCCCGCCCGACGAGTACTTCGACGTGACGTCGCTGGTCGAGATGATGGTGCTCCTCGCGCGCCACGGCGACCGCCTGCCCCGCCCGACGCGGGTCCAGCGCGACGGCGCCGCCATCGAGGCGCGCCTCAACGCCACCGATCGGGCGCTCCACCCCCACGCCGGCGGCGTCATCCAGAGCTGGTCGGACCCCATCGACCACGAGGTGCGCGACGATCAGGGGATCTGCACCAAGAACCCCGACACCCAGAGCTTCATCCACTACAAGCTCGCCGGGGCCTACGACAGCAACATCGCGCTCCTGGTCACGGTCGGCGACGATCGCCACCAGAGCCTCGAGCGGCTGACCGAGATCCTGCGCCAGATGAAGATCTACGGCGTCGACCTCGAGACCAACCTGACGTTCCACTACGGGCTCGCCCACTGGCTGCTCGCCCGCAACGCCTTCGCCATGCCGAGCACGCGCTTCGTGGTGCCGTACCTGACCCAGGTCGGCCTCCTCAAGCGCCACGCCAACACCCTCGACGTCATGCACGCCTGGACCCAGCTCCGCGCCACCCTCGAGAAGCCCTACGAGGGCGACGCCGCCGCGGTGATGGCCATGCGGCGGGCGCTGACCCTCAAGGAGTCGCTGCTCAAGCGCCCCCTCGACGTGGTCTTCTCCGACCCGCACATCATGAGCGCCTGGCTCTCGGCGCACCGGCACTGCTTCACCTTCGACGAGGACGAGCGGCTGGTCTGGCTCGTCAACCCGCTCCGGCTCCTCGAGCGGAGCTACCGCCTCCTCAACATGGAGTGGGACCCGACCCGCCCGGCGGCGCAGGTGGTGTGGCAGCACGACCACGAGCTGATGGCGCGCGGGCTGGGCTTCTACGACCGCCTCGACGAGCGCCTCGGCGCCCCGGCCTGGCGCGACCTGCGAGCGGTGCTGGCCGACCCCGCGCCGCCGCAGGGCTTCACCAGCGAGGAGTGGGAGCGCGTCCGCGCCGCCGACGCCGGCTTCCAGGCCGGGCTCGATCTCCTCGCGCTCATCCCCGTCGTCGGCCAGCGCGCGCGGTTCTGGGAGCTCGACGTCCAGAGCGATCTGAGCGTCCACATCCCCGAGCGGCTCCTCGATGGCGAGCTCCAGGCCGAGATGCGGCGCGTGCTCGTCCCGCCCCCCGCGACCTCCGACGACACCATCGTCGCGGTGACCGGCGGCATGTTCTACGCGCAGGAGGCGCCAGACCGACCGCCGCTCATCCGCGAGGGCGACCACTTCGAGGCAGGTCAGCCGCTCTACCTCATCGAGGTCATGAAGATGTTCAACAAGGTCGCGGCGCCCTTCGCCGGGACCATCGACGAGGCGCTCATCGACGCCGACGGGACCATCGTCAAGAAGGGGCAGCCCCTCTTCCGCGTCACCCCGGACGTCCGCCTCGAGCGCGAGGATCCGACCGAGCGCAAGCGGCGCCGCCGGAGGAGCACCGAGATGGCGCTCCTCGCCTTCCCCAAGGCCTGACGGCGGAGTCCCCGGCCGTCAGCCCTCGCGCTGCGGCCAACGCCGTTCACCCTGGGCTCACCAATTGACCGGCCTTGCTTCTTCGCCACGGAGAATACGGAGATACGGAGAGAAGGCGAGGAACCGATGTCCGATCGGTCCTCTGTGTCTCCGTGCCTCCGTGGCAAAGCCGAGGGTATCCGCGGCGCGCCGCAGGTCAGGGCCGCGCACCCAGGGCGTGGCGCACGGCGCGGGACAGCTCGACGAGGCTGAAGGGCTTCTGCAGTATCCCGACGCGGCCGTCCTGCTCGACGTCGCGGACGATGGCGGCGGTCGCGTGGGCCGACATGAGCAGCGTCGGTACGTCGGGGCGTCGCCTGCGCAGCCTGGCGCGGAGCTCCGCGCCGCTCATCCCCGGCATCGCCACGTCGGAGAGCACGAGGTCGACACGCTCGCCGCTCGACGCGCGGGTGAGCGCCTCGTCGGGGGTGCCGGCCGTGCGCACGTCGTAGCCGAGCTGGCGCAGCATCCGCTCGGTCAGCTGGCGGACGCTGGCGTCGTCCTCCACGAGGAGGATGGTCTCGTCGCCGCGGAGCGGGCCGGCGTCGGCGCGGTGACCATCTCGCGCGTCCACCTCCACCCGCGGCAGGTAGGTGCGGAAGGTCGCGCCCTCGCCCGGCGCGCTGTCCACGGTGATGAAGCCGCCGTTCTGCTTGACGATGCCGTAGATCGTCGCGAGCCCGAGACCGGTCCCCTCACCGACGGCCTTGGTGGTGAAGAACGGCTCGAACGCGTGGCGCTGGACGTCCTCGGTCATGCCGTGCCCGGTGTCGGCGACCTCGAGGCAGACGAAGCGCCCCGGCCGTCGCTCCAGGTGCCCGACGCAGCTCACCTCGTCGAGCTCGACGTGGGAGAGCCGCACCGTGATCCGCCCCCCGTCGGGCATCGCGTCGCGGGCATTGACCACGAGGTTCACGAGGATCTGGTCGACCTGAGCGGGGTCGATCTCGACGAACCACGGGTCTGGGGTGGGGGGCGGCTCGTGCTCGACGATCAATTGGACCTCGTCACCGACGAGGCGCGCGAGCGTCCGCTCCGTGCTCTCGAGGGTCTCGGCCAGCACGATCGGGCGTGGGGTGACGACCTGCTTTCGGGAGAACGCCAGGAGCTGCCGGGTGATGTCGCGGGAGCGCGTCGCCGCGTGCTCGATCTCGGCGAGATCGTCGCGCGACGCGTCGCCCTCGGGGAGCGAGCGCTTGAGGAGCTCGGTGTAGCCGAGGATCACGGCGAGCATGTTGTTGAAGTCGTGGGCGATCCCCCCGGCCAGGCGACCGATCGACTCCATCCTCTGGGCGTGGGCGAGCTGCGCCTCGAGCGCCTTGCGCTCGAGCTCGGCCTCGCGCTCCGCCGTGATGTCGCGGACGAAGGAGAAGAGATACGGCGTCCCGTCGGCGTCGATGTGATTGACCGTGACCTCGACCGGGAACGGCTCGCCACCCTTGCGGAGGTGCGACGTCTCGAAGGTCATCGAGCCCCGCGCGCGCAGCTCCGCGAGGAACGTCTCCCACCCCGCCGGGGACCGGACGCTGATATCGAACACGCTCATTCGGAGCAGCTCGTCGCGGCTGTATCCGAGGTTCCAGCACGCCTGATCGTTGGCGCTGACGATACGGCCGGCGCGGTCGAGCCGGAAGATCGCGATGGCCGCCTTGTCGATGCAGAACTGCGTCAGCCGGAGCGCCTCGTCGGCCCGCTTGCGGTCGCTGATGTCGCGCGTGAAGGCGACGTGGAACTCGGCGCCGCCGATGTACAGGTGGCGCGAGGAGACCTCGATGGGGAAGGTCGTGCCGTCCTTTCGCCGGTGAACCGACTCGAAGCGCCGGATGGCCGCGCCGGGGGCGCCGTAGCTCCGCCAGTGGAGGACGAAGCGCTTGGGGCTCATCCCGGGATCGATGTCCCAGAGCTTGAGGCCGAGCAGCTCCTCGGCGGTGTACCCGAGGGACGCGCACGCCTGCGCGTTGACGTAGTCGAACCCGCCGTCGCCGTTCATCCAGAATACGGCGTCCGCGGCCTGCTCCAGGGAGACGCGGAACAGATCGTCGAGGACGGGCGACGCCTCGGCCCGGGCGGTCAGCGCCTCGCTCGGCGGCGCCTCACGTCGCTGGGGCTCGAGCGCGGCAGCGGCGCCGTTCACCGCGCGCGCCAGCTCGGTCAGCGAGTCCGCCCCGGCGACCCCCGGATCGCGGTCGCCCGCTCCAGCGAACCGCTGGACGGCGTCGATGAGCGCCGTGATCCGGTCGTCCCGCGTGTCCATTCCCGATCCTGGCCTCCTGAGCCCAGGATAGCGCTCCCGAATACGGAGGACAATCCTCGGCGCAGGCCCAGGCAGGCCGAGAAGGCTGGACGCCGCGGAGACGCCACGCAGCGGGGCCAGCCGCGGTTTCGTTCAATCGATGAAGTAGTTCCGGTCCTCGAGGCGGTCGGCGATGCGGCCCAGGAGGCAGGCGGTCCCGCGATAGCCGATGAAGGGCTCGTCGAAGAGCGCGTGGTGACCCCAGCTCGGGAAGCCGAACTCCAGAAAGCACGGCCAGCGCGGGACCGGCGCATGCTCGGCGGAGGCGATGATGAGGTCGAGATCGCGCTTCGCCGCGACGAGGTGCTCGGAGTACGTCATCGTGTCCATGTCGTAGTGGACGACGGTCGGCCGGCGGAGCTCGGGCATCTCGAGCTCCGGGTCGCACGAGGTCCACGCGACGGCGCTGACCAGGTGGGCGCCGACGAGGTCCGCCAGCTCGGCGAAGCCCGGGATGTAGAGCGGGTGGCCGGCGTAGGTCCAGCGGCTGCCGAGGAAGCGCTTGAGCGCCAGCCACTTGATCTTCGGCAGGAGCGCCTTCGCCTCGGCGGCGATGAAGGCCTCGGCCTGCTCCTCGCGCCCGGTCGCAGCGGCGATCTGGCGCAGAAAGCGGTTGGTCGCCTCGAAGCCGAAGGGCAGATCGACCTCGACGAGGTTGGCGCCGACCCGCCGCATCAGGCGCCGGCTGGCGGGCCGCGAGCCGGGGAGCGAGACGATGGTGTTGCACTCGGCGACCCTCGCCAGCTCGTCCCAGCCGGTCCCGCTGAGCCACGTCACCGTCAGCTCGAGGCCGAGCCCGTCCTCGATGAGCCGCTTCAGCTCGCTGAGGTTGGCGCGGTGGTCCTCCTCGTTGCGGTCCATGAAGTAGCCGATGAGGGCGACCTTGTTCTTGTCCGGCTGCAGGTTGGGCAGCTCGATCTTGCGGGCGATCCACTTGAGCGTGTCCATGTAGCCCCCCTCCCAGTCGAGGGCGAGGGAGCGCCCCGGGATCGGGATGGACGGCTTCGCGCCGCGCTCGTCGGCCTCCTCGACGAGCAGGTCGTAGGGGGTGCCGATGATGGCCGCCATCGGGAAGCTCGTGTAGCCGACGACCTTCACGAACTCCGCCTCGGCGTACTTCCGATAGGCGCCGATGAACCCGTCGTGGTTGCCGTCGGCGATGTTGGCGACGTGGGAGCCGGTGTTGACGATGCGGTGGCGGCCCTCGACGTCGAGGAGCGTCGAGTTGAGGTCGTGGGTGCCGAAGATCTGCTCGGACTTGAACCCCGAGCAGTTGGGCGCGTCGACCAGCAGGTAGAAATCGCGGATCGCGTTGACGGCCAGGTACACGCCGTGGAGGAACGGAAACGTGCAGATCTTTCCGTACTTGCGCAGCTCGGCGGGGATGCTGCCGTGGGGTCTGACGGTCACAGGAGGTCTCCGTAGCGCGCGACGAGCGGCAGGTGGCAGCGGTCGAGGATCCGGTCGAGGGAGCGGACGGCGCCCTGCCAGCCGCGCTCGAAGGCCTGACCCGAGAACGGGACGTGGCGGCGGCGGATCAGGCGGTTGTCGAAGAAGTACTCGCTGAAGACCGGCCCGAAGGTCCCGGCCTCGAGCCACGCGTTCAGCTCGGGCTCGACCGACACCCACGTGAGGCTCGCGCCCTCGGGCAGGCGTGAGGCGACCTCGTCTCGCACCTCGTCGTCGACCGCGTCGGGCGGGGCGATGACCGCCACGTCCAGGCCGAAGCCCATCTCGTGCAGGGTCCCGACGATCGGCAGCCCCCAGGAGGCCGCCGCGTCCCAGAGGCGGCGGTACTGGTGGAGCTCGCAGACGAGCCCGAGGCGATGCTGGCGCGCCTGGGCGACCCTCGGCGCCCACTCGGAGGCCACGAAGGCGTCCCGGCGGGCGTCGAGCTCGGCGAGCCGGTCCTCGCGGCCGAGGGCCATGAGGATGGCGCGGACGAAGGCGTGGGTCCCGGCGATCCCGTAAGGCGAGGGCGGATCGACCCGCCGGACCTCCTGGCCGCCGAGCAGGTCGACGTAGAACTTCTTCCACTCGTCGTTCGGGTAGAACGCGGCGACGTTGGCCTGCAGGTAGGGCGCGGCCATGCTGGGCGAGACGGCCGGGACGATGGCGCAGGTGACGGTCGCGCCGAGGTCCTCGATGAGCGCCGTGAGCTCCTGCCGACCGAGGTCGTTGGCCAGGCCGACCAGCGCCACGCCGCCGTCGACCTTGGCCGTGTCGGCGGCCTCGGCGAAGGCCTCGCGCATCATCTGGAGGTTTCGGTCGTAGGGGTCGACCGGGGTCTGGTTCTTGTAGAGGATCGGGAAGCTGGCCTTGTCCGCGGCCTGCTTGACGAGGGTGTGGGTGTCGTCGCCGATGACCTCGGGGACGCAGGTCTGGTCGACCCAGACGACCTCGGGGCTCAGGTGCTCGCGGACCTTCTCCATGACGTCGACGATGAAGCCGGTCGCGCCGGTGATGACGTCGATGTCCTTGTAGTTCGTGTAGAGCGCGACCTCGTGGGAGGTCGGCGCGGCGACGCTGTCGGCGAGGTCCGGATCGTGGAGCAGGAGCCCGGGGTCGACCATCAGCCGGTTGGGCGTCTTCCACGGGTAGCAGACGAAGTTCCGCGGGGTCAGGAACTGACACTCGAAGTCGCTGTGCTCGATGTAGACGAAGGGCGTCTCGAACTGGACGATGCTGTCCTTCATCTGCTCGAGCTCGGCCTTGGCCAGGTACCACTTCCACTGGTTCTCGTGGTTCCAGCTCTGGTGCATCCCCGGGCACGGGCCGAAGCGCTCGGGCGGCGGCTCGGGCGGGGTGTCGTCGGCGCGGTCGTCGTCGGTCGCCCCGGGCGGCGGGGCCTGGTGGGGCTCGAGGTAGCGGTCGAGGAGCTCGACCGTCGCCTTCTTGAGGCGCTTGACGAGGTAGCCGACGAGCTGGGCGATGATCGGCTTGAAGGTCTCGGCCGAATATCGAAACCCGAGGTGCACCGCGCGGGCGAAATACTCCTCGCCGGGGCGGAGCGTCTCGACGATGAGCGAGCACGGCGGGATCCGGGTCCCGCCCATCTCGAAGCTCCAGCCGCCCCGCTCGGTGCGGTGGACCTCGACGACGCAGAGCGCGTCCTCCGGATCGGAGTCGGGCGGGATCCCGAGGATCTTGGAGGCGACGCGGGTGCGCTCTCGCCAGTGCTCGTCGTGCCCGGAGGGCCCCGCCTGGGCAGGCCGGCGCTCCGAGCGCTGTCCGGGGGGCTGGATTCCCCGAGCGGGCTCATGTGCAGTCGTCATTTCGCCAGGGTACAGGCCCGCACGGCCGCACCGCAAGACACGCGGACATCGACGTGGTCGGGTGCTACGACGCTCGGGCCGGCGCGCCCGGCTCCGCGCTCGACGCGCCGTCCAGATCGACCAGCCCGCGGCGGAGGGACTCGGCCAGGACGTGCTGGGCGAGCCGCAGGTTCCCGGAAGAGTTGAGGCGCTTTCCGTTCGCGGTCTTCTCGTGTCGCTTGATGCCCATCGGGCCGAAGGCGGCCTGGCTGTCGACCCACGGGACGCCGTGGCGCTTCGAGAACTCGGCCAGCAGCGCGCCGAAGACCTGCGAGGGATAGGTGAGGACCACCAGCTGGGCCCCGGCCTCGACGCAGTCGCGGTGCATCTGGGCGAGATCGTACCAGAGGATCTGCTCGACGAGGTCGACGTCGCGCGCCACCCGGCCGACCGCCTCGGTGAGCGTCCGGTAGCCGTGGGCGCTCAGGCCGCTCCGAGCCGCGTCGAGCACCGCCGCCTCGCCGTCCTTGCCGAGGGTGTCGCGAGCGTAGCGGACGAGGTTGATGTCGTACTCGCTCAGCTCGGCGCCGGGCCCGATGGCGTTGAAGTAGCCGCAGATCACCGCGGCCGCGGCCGTGGGCTCGAGCCCCTCCGACTCGATGGCGCTCCATGGGTCCGGGATCTCGCGCGTCATGGAGTGCTTCTGGAAGGTCTCGTAGGAGTCGTAGGGCTTGCCGCGGAAGTAGCCGTAGACCTCGTCGCTCGGGGCGACCGCCTCGCTCCAGCCGCCCTCACTCGCGGCGAAGCTCCAGTAAACGAGCCGGTAGGTATGGAGATACCAGCCGCCCCGGTGGAGCTTGTGCCGGAGCCGCTCGAACCACGTCGGCCGGAAGATCCCGCGGTCGATGATGGCGTCGTAGGTCCCCCCGAGGGGGTTGTGGCGGTTGTTGATGCCGGCCATGACGTAGACGACCTGCGGCCGATAGGTCGCGAGCCACCCGGGTAGATAGGCGGCCATGAGCGACGAGCTCGCCCCCGGCCAGCCGCGGTTGACGACCCGGGCGCGGTCGCCGACGAGGGCCTGCAGGTGGCACGGGTAGGACTCGCCGCGCGGGAGGTTGAGGCCGTAGGTGTTGCTGTCTCCGACGCAGAGGAGCGTCGGGCAGCCCGAGGCCGCCGGGGCGCCGGGCAGCGTGGCGGTGCGGTCACGAGTCCGGGCCCAGCTGGCGATGCGGAGCCCGACCTCGGTGAGCACGAGCCCGCCGAGTAGCGCCACGACGGTGATGACGACGGTAGACATGGAGCGGTCAGTACGGGTCGAGATGGGGGGCGTCACCGCGCGCCGGGGCGACCGGGAGCCAGTAGCTCTCGGCCCGGCGGGCGGGGCGGACGGCGCGGACGAGGCGCCCGACGAGCCCGGCCGGCATCAGGACGAGGGCCCAGGCCAGGACGAGGAGCAGCGTCGCGAGCGCGACGCCGAGGGCGCGTGACAGCGCGAGGGCGGCTCGGACCGGCGCGGAGCGGCGCTTCACCATCAGTGGAGCGCGTAGATCGACGGCGAGCTGAGCGGCGCACCGGCGCGACGCAAGGCGCGCGCGGCGACCAGGGCGAGGACCACCGGCGCCAGCCACGGGGCGCGCCGCCAACACATCGCCAGGGCCTGCCTCGCGAGGCCGGGGCGACGATCAGGCGCGGTCCTCGGGCTCGGTGGACGGCTCAATACGGGCTCCAGGTCACGGGTGGACCGGCAGGATAGCAGCTACGACCGCTCGAGGGGACCCGAGGTCGCCGAGGCGACCGGGCCACCGCCGGGGCGCTTCGCCACGAGGACGTCCTCGAGGACCAGGGCGTCCATCTCGGTGAAGAGGAAGCAGTTGTAGGCGTCGCGCGGCGTGCACGCGATCGGCTCGCCGCGGACGTTCAGCGACGTGTTGACGACGGCCGGGCAGCCGGTCAGGGCGTCGAAGGCGCTGATGAGGCGATGGAAACGCGGGCTCCGGTCGCGGTCGACGGTCTGGACGCGGGCCGAGTGGTCGACGTGGGTCACCGCCGGGATCTCCGAGTGCCGGGCGTGGCGACGCTCGAGGCCCCTCAGCGCGGCCTCTTCGGCGGTCGGCGGGACGCGCTTCGACGCCGTGACCGGCGCGGTCATCAGCATGTACGGGCTCGCCTGTGGGAGGTCGAAGAGGTCGCCCGCGCGCTCGGCGAGGACCGCCGGCGCGAAGGGCCGAAACGGCTCACGGCGCTTGATCTTGGCGTTCAGGATCTCGCGCATCCGCGGGTGCCGCGGGTCGGCCAGGATAGACCGGCCGCCGAGGGCCCGAGGCCCGAACTCCATGGCGCCGTGGAAGTGCCCGACCACCTGACCGTCGGCGAGGCGGCGCGCGACCTCGTCGCACAGCGCCCCCTCGTCGTCGAACACGGTGTAGCGGGCCCCTGCCCGGTCGAGGGTGGCGAGGACGTCGGCGCGGGAGAAGCGCGGGCCGAGGCGGGAGCCCCGCTGCGCGTCGGGGCGACGCGGCGTCCTCGGCGCGTCGAGGGCGTGGTGCCAGGCGAGGAGCGCGGTCCCGAGGGCCCCGCCGGAGTCGGTCGCGGCGGGCTGGATCCACAGCTCGTCGAAGACGCCGGCCCGGGCGAGCGCCCCGTTGGCGACGCAGTTCAACGCGACCCCGCCGGCGAGGCAGAGGCGCGAGAGCCCCGTGGTCTCGCGGACGTGCCGCGCCATGCGCAGGACGACGTCCTCGGTCACCGCCTGAACGCTGGCGGCGATGTCGATGATCCGCTGGGAGATCTCGGACTCCGGCACCCGGGGCGGACCACCGAATAGTCGGTGGAAGCGCGGGCTCGTCATCGTCCGACCGAGGCGATAGGCGAAGTAGCGCTGGTCGAGCCGGAACGACCCGTCGTCGCGCAGATCGAGCAGGTGATCGTAGATCAGGTCGACGTAGCGGGGCTCGCCGTAGGGCGCGAGCCCCATCATCTTGTACTCGCCGCCGTTGACGCGGAACCCCACGTACTGCGTGAACGCCGCATACAGGAGCCCCAGGGAGTCCGGGAAGCGCAGCTCGCGCTGCAGGGTCAGCCGGTTTCCCCGGCCGACGCCGTAGCTCGCCGTCGCCCACTCGCCGACGCCGTCCATCGTCAGGACGGCGGCCTCGTCGAAGGGCGACGGGAAGAAGGCCGAGGCCGCGTGGGACTCGTGATGGGCTGCGTAATACACCGGGGCGTTCACACGGACGCCGAGGGCGCGGTCGAAGGCCCCTCGAACGTCGAGCTTGTCGCCGAGCCACGACGGCGTGGCACGGAGGAACGTCCCGAGCCCTCTCGGAGCGACCGCGGCGGTGGTCCTGAGGATCCGCTCGAGCTTGGTCAGGGGCTTGTCGTAGAAGGCGAGCCCGTCGAGGTCGTCCGGGCGCGCGCCGGCCGCCTCGAGGCACCAGGCGATGGCTGCCTCGGGGAAGCTGGCGTCGTGCTTGCGCCGGGTGAAGCGCTCCTCCTGGGCGGCGGCGATGATCTCGCCGTCGCGCAGCAGCGCCGCCGCGCTGTCGTGGTAGAGGGCCGAGACACCCAGGATCAGCGTCATGCGGCGGGTCTATCGCGTCGCGTGCGGGGCGTCCAGGCAGGCAGCCCGGCCTGATGATCCAGGCGGCTCAGATGTAGCTGGCCCGGTCGCCGACGGCGTTGGAGATGCGGTCGACGAGGTTGAGCGCCCCGCGGAAGCCGAGGAACGGCGCGTCACCGGTGAAGTGCACGTCCCGCATCGGGTAGCCGAACTCCAGGAACGCCGCGTCGGGAGGCGCGAGGGGCTTGGTGTCCGAGCAGCCGATGACCAGGTCGATCCCCTGGTCGGCGTGGGCGATGTCGTGGTCGATCCCCACCCGCGGCTGCCAGGTGATCGGCACCGGGAGGCGCTCGCCGTACTTCTCGTCGGGGTCGAAGCCGCGCTTGGGCTGGGCGTAGGCGGTCAGCTCCACCAGCTCCATCGCGAGGAGCCTGGTCAGCTCGGCGAGGCCGGGCATCAGGTAGGGGTCGCCGTGGTAGGTCACCCTGCGGAACTGGAGCCGCTTCGGGATGAGCCACTCCCAGGCGTGGGCGATGGCTCCCAGCTCGCGCTCGATGAAGCGCTCGGCCTGGTCCTCGGTGCCTGCGGACTCGCCCAGGGCGCGGACGAAGCGCTCGCTGGCCTCGGGGCCGAGGGGAAGATCCGCGGTCACGAGCTTGGCGCCCGACTTCCGGGCGAGGCGCTTGGCGGCCTTGCGCCCGTAAGGGAGGCTGACGATGTGGCCCGCCTCGTAGGCGCGGGCGAGGTCGTTGTAGCGGCCACCCTCGAGCCAGACGCTGACGAGCTCGAGCCCGGCGCCGGCGCACATCCGCTCGAGCTCGCGGAGGTTGCCCCGCATGTCCCCCTCGTTGCGGTGCATGAGGTTGCCGACGACGGCGACCTTCCGGTCGTCGATCTCCGGCTCGGGGAAGCCCGGGTCGAGGTCCTTGGCGATCTGGAAGAGGAAGTCCGCGTAGCCGTCGAGCCAGTCGCGGTCGAGCGACCGGTCGGGCAGGTTCACGATCGGGACGTTCGTCTCGACGAGCACCTGCGCCATCAGCCCGTCGTAGTCGGTCCCGGTCATCGACGCCATCGGCATCGAGCCCAGAAAGATCACGTCGGGGACCTCGCTGCGGGCCATCATCTTCATGACCGCGGAGAACCGCTCGTCGCTGCCGCCGATGATGGTGTTCGGGTGCACGTCGGTGTGCATCACCCGATGGAAGCCCGAGACGTCGAGCAGGCTCGAGAACCAGTCGTGGGCGCCGAAGACGTGCTCGGCCTTGTGGAATCCGCAGTTCGGGCCGTCGACCAGGAGGTAGGCGTCGGCGATGGCGTTCACGCCGAAGTAGGTCCCGTGCAGGTACGGGTAGCTCAGGCGCCGGGTGAACTTGTCGAGGCGGCTCTCCTTCTTCTGACAGCCGCCGGCCGGCCTCGGCGCGGCGACGGGGGTCGTCGGCTTGGCCAGCTGGCTCATTGGAAGGCCTCCAGGCGGACTTTCGAGGACAGGCGGTCGCGCGTCAGGTAGCGGCCGAGGCGGCCATAGAAGGTCGACTCGCACAGGCGCAGCAGGCGCTCGGCCGAGCGCAGCGCGCCCTCGGCCCCCATCTCGAAGGCGTGGGACGAGACGGGCGACTTGCCCGCCGAGGTGATGCGGTGGTCGTAGAGGTAGTCGCTGAAGACGAGCGCGAGGTCCGGGTCCGCGAGCCAGGCGTCGAGCTCGGCCTGCTCGGAGAACCACGTGAAGCGGATCGACGCGACGTCGCCGACCATCGCGTTCAGCGCGGCCTCGACGTCGGCGCGGACGTGCTCGCCGTCGTCGTAGACGGCCATGTGCACCGGGAAGCCCAGCTCCTCGAGGGTCGCGAGGATCGGCAGTGAGAAGAAGTTCGCCGGCACCGTGAAGCGCGGCACGTCGCCGGCCTCGATGACGAAGCCGAAGCCGTAGCGCGCGGCCCGCTGGCGGAGCGGCGCGAGGCGGTCCTGCATGGCCGCCGCCAGCGCGTCGACATGCGCCGTCGCGGCGGCCGCCTCCTCGTCGCTCAGCGGCAGCGTGGCCGCCACGTCGCGGAGCCACTGGATCGACGGCGCGACGCCATAGGGCGGCGCGAGCCGGTGGGTGTCCATGCCCTCGAGGGTCCCGAAGCAGAAGTCGACCATCTTCTGCCAGTCGTTGTTCTCGAGCATGATCTGCACGCCGGCGTGCCGGTAGACGTCCATCGTCAGCGGCGACATCTTCGGGACCGAGCGGCAGTGGACCTGAACGCCCATCTCCGCGAGGTGATCGAGGAGATCGTCGAGGCCGTCCCCCTCGGGGAAGCCCACGAGGTTGATCTTCTTCGGGTCGGGCTCGACCTCGGGGGCCTTCAGGAGGCGCTTGTGCATCGCCTCGATGTGCGCGCCGTAGGGGTGCACGTCGTACTGCGCCGTCAGGATGATCGGGAACTTGGCCTTCTTGCGCTCCTCGTTGACGAGGAACTCGACGTCGTCGCCGTTCATGAGCGGCACGCAGGTGCAGTTGAGCTGGATGAGCTCCGGCGGCGTGTCCTGCTCGTCCCGCAGGGTCTCGAGCAGCTCCGCGAGCCGGTCGGTGCCGCCGGTGATGACGTCCATGTCGTGGAGATCCGTCACCAGGTCGTAGCCGCGCGGGCCGTCACCGCCGTCCTCGGCCGGCGCCTGGCCGCGGCGGAGGCTCCGCGCGCGGCTCCGCGTCGTCTCGGGGTTGTGCTGCCCGCGCAGGAACGGCGAGCGCCACGGGAGGTTCAGGAAGTCGCCGACGCCGACGAACTGGCACTCGAAGTCGCCGTGCTCGATCTGGACCCACGGGAGGTCGACCTGAACGGCCGAATCGCGAGCGCGCTTGATCTCCGAGGTCATCAGGAAGATGCGCCAGCGGTCGGGGTGACCCCAGCTCTCCTGGAGGCCGCGGTGGAGATCGGGCGGATCGATCGGGTCCGGCGAGTGGGAGTCGCCGCCCGAGCCGCCCTCGGGGACGAGCTTCGGGAGGCGATCCGCCATGGCGCCGAGGGTGTCGAACGTGACCTTGGCGAGGCGCTTCTGCAGGTGGCCGCCGAGCTGGACGACGATGGCCGGGGTGTTGCCCGACCCCTGGTAGCGGAGGTCGAGGTGCTCGGTCCGCGCGAAGGCCGGCTCGCCGTCATCGCGGCGGGAGATCTCGAGGCGGGTCTTCCACTGCGGCCCCTCGATTCGGATGTGGACCGCGTCGCCGTCGTGGCTCCGCGCCAGGTCGAGCGCCCTCAGCGGGGCGTCCGGGCCTTGCGGCCAGCGGAGACCGAGGACTTTGCAGGCGGCCTGCTCGTGCGCCTTCTGGGCGGACGAGGGGGTGGTCTGGGGCATAGGGGTTCGCTCCGGGCTGGGTGGGAGGCGACGCCCATGACCTTGCACCAGCGGGCCGCGCTGGTCCAGACTCCGGGAATGGAAGAGGGTCTCCAGCGCCTCCCGACATCCGCGCCGAAAGCACCGACGACACGCGTCTCCGTGGAGCCGGAGCCCGGCCCGGACGGCTCCGACGACACGGGGCTCGGCGGCTCGATGCGCCAGGTGACGGTCAACACGACCGTCATCTGCAACTTCCGCTGCACCTACTGCGCGGTCGGGACGATCAACACCCTGGCGGACGGCGGGATCCGAAACCGCGAGCAGGACCTCGTCGACGTCCCTGGGACGCTGCGCGAGCTGTACGCCGACGACTACCGGATCGTCATCTTCAGCGGCGGCGAGCCGACGGTCCAGCGCGAGCTCCCGGCCTGGCTGAGCCTGGCCCGCGACCTCGGCTACGTGCAGCGGACGATGAACACCAACGCCGCGCGCCTCGGCGACAGGCCCGAGCTCGCCGCCGAGCTCGTCGACGCCGGGCTGACCCACGTGAACGTCAGCTTCCACAGCTGCGTCCCCGAGGTCTTCGACGAGATCTCCGCGATGCCCGGGGTCTTCCCGCGGGTCGTCCGGGGGCTCGACGCGCTCGTGGCCCAGGGCGACCGGCTCCACGTCCACGTGACGCTGCTCATGATGAAGCCGACGGTCGAGCACGTCGCGGACACCATCCACTTCGTCGCCGACCACGGGGTCGACAAGGTCACCCTCGAGCTCGTCCGCACCAAGGGCGCCGCCGACACCAACGCCGGCGAGCTGATGTGCGACGTAGACGAGGTCGCCCGCGGGCTCGCGGCGGCGCGGCGGGCGGCGGCCGAGCGGGGGGTGACCCTGAACTCGGTCGACATCCCGTCGTGTCTCCTGCCCTCGGCGGACCCGGGCGCGGCCTACGATCTGTCGAGCTACGTCATCCGCAAGCGCAAGGAAGGCCACTGGGTCGTCAACAAGACCGGCGCCTGGCCCATCAACCGCCTGACCCACGTTCACGGGAGCCGCTGCGAGTCGTGCGCGTTCCTGCCGTGGTGCACGGGGTTCGAGCGCTCGCTGGTCGCCGAGGCCAGGAAGGGCCCGACGACCGCGCTGGTCGACGGCACGCCGCTGCCGCCGCCGATCAAGGCGAAGGACGCCCTCGACCGCGCCCGGATCGCCTTCGACAGCTGGCCCCGCGAGGCGGCGTTGGTGAACGCGCGGGAGGCGCTGGCGCTCCTCGCGCCGGCCCCGGTCGACGGTCACACCGGCGTCCGGGCGGCCGGCCGCGCGGCGAACACGGTCGCGCCGTGGCTGGAGCTGTGGGGTCGCTACGGCGAGGCGCTACTGCCCTTCGACCCCGACGACGGGGACGCGGCGGCGGCGGCCCTCGACGTCTTCCCCCCGGCGCGTCGGGTCGCCGACGATCGCGACCCGACGGCGGTCCTCGCACAGCTCGCCCGGCGCGAGGCCCTGCTCGAGAAGCGGCTGGCGGTCGTCCGGGAGGCGCTCGCGGCGCTGCCGCCGATCGAGGTCCCCGAGTGCTGCGCCAGGCGAGACCAGCGAGCGACCGCCCTGCCCCACTTCTGGCGCCACGCGAGCCTCCGCGGCGAGCGTGCCCGGGAGCTGGACACGAGCCTCCTGCCGGAGCTCGCGCCCTTCGTGACCTGCCGTCCGGGCTGCGAGGCGGCCCGAACCGTCGCGCGGGCGCGCCTCGACGCACTCCCGGCGGAGGTCCGAGCCCTCGCCGAGCGGCTGCTGTCCCTGACCGTCATCGTCCTCGGCCCCTGGGCCCGCGCGGTAGTCCGTGGGCGACGGCGCGGCGACACGCTCTCGATTCAGCCGGGGGTCGTGCTGCTGACGGACTCCTCGCGCGCGCCCGCGAGCCGTCACGCCCTGCGTCAGGCCTTTTCGAACCTTCTCTTTTCACGACTCGAGGCCGGCGGTAGTATCCAGGAGCGCGAACAACTACTGGTCGTAAGCAACCCAGCCCCAATCCAGCCCGGGGAATACGCGCGGAGGGTCGCGTGGGTGCCGCTCATCAGCGGTGCCCCTGAAGATGCGCCCCCCCGAGCGACCTGACACCCAAGCCATCTCAGGAGCAACGGATGCTACAAATCGCCTTCTACGGGAAGGGAGGAATCGGCAAGTCGACGACGGTCTCGAACGTCTCGGCCGCCATGCAGGAGATGAATCGGCGGGTGCTGCAGGTCGGGTGCGACCCCAAGGCCGACTCATCGCGTCCGTTCTGGTCGGGCAACCGCCCGCCGACGGTCATCAACCTGCTCAAGCAGGACCGCGGCCGCGACCCCAAGATGGACCAGTACCTGCACGTCAGCCAGACCGGCGTCGAGTACATCGAGGTCGGCGGCCCCGAGCCCGGCGTCGGCTGCGCCGGCCGCGGCATCCTCAAGATGTTCGAGATCATCGAGGACGCCGGCATCCTCGACGACGACTACGACGCGGTCATCTACGACGTCCTCGGTGACGTGGTCTGCGGCGGCTTCGCGGCCCCGCTCCGCGCCGGCTACGCGCGCCACGTCTACGTGGTGCTGTCGGGCGAGTACATGGCGATGTACGCCGCCAACAACATCTGCAAGGGCATCGCGAACTACGCCGAGCGGCGAAACGTCCGCCTCGGCGGCTTCGTGCTGAACTGCCGCAACGTGCCCAACGAGCTCGAGATCTGCGAGGCCTTCGCCAAGGCCGTCGGCTCGCACGTGGTGCAGGTCGTCCCGCGCGACGTGGTCGTCGCCAAGGCCGAGCGCAAGCGCAAGACCGTGGTCGAGGCGTACCCGACCTCGAACCAGGCCGAGGTCTACCGCGGCCTCGCGCGCAACATCATCAACAACGACCTGATCGCGACGCCGACGCCGCTGACCGACGACCAGCTCGAGGAGCTCTACTTCTCGTTCAAGGTCGAGGACGAGCTCGACGATGAGATCAGCAGGGAGATGGCGGCGACCGCCTGACCCGACTCACCCACGGGGTGAAACGAGCAGCCGGAGGGCGCGCGGGGGAGACCCCGGGCGCCCTTCGCGTATCTGGGTACCGGCGCGCGCTGGGGTGCCATGACGTGGTAGGCGCTCCCCGGGTCAGCCCGCGTTCGCGGCGGCCGCGAGCGGCGGAGGATCGGCGGCGTCAGCGGTCCTCGATGGGGAGCGGCGGGTCGGGAGGGCGTCCCGGCCACGGGCCGCCGGTCGGTTGCCCTGGCAACCGGGCGAATCTCCCCGTATAACGCCGGTTCCCCCAGCCCGCCACGGAGGATGGATGAACAGCCCCGACACGGGCGAGGCCCGGCACGGCTTCGTCACGCAGCTCGCGAGCCTCGATACGCGCTACTGGATCGTCAACATCATGGAGATGTTCGAGCGCCTCGCCTACTACGGCGTGCGCGCGGTCGTGGCGCTCTACATCATCTGGCCGCCGGAGAAGGGCGGGCTCGAGTTCACCCACGTCCAGAAGGGCGTCATCTTCGCGTGGTGGGCCTACGTCCAGTCGATGCTGCCGGTCTTCACCGGGGGCTTCGCCGACCGCTACGGGCACAAGCGGACGGTCGCCGTCGCCATCGCCATCAAGATCGCCGGCTACCTGGCGATGGCGGTCTTCCGGGACTTCGGCGGATTCTTCCTCGGGTGCATGTTGCTCGCGGCGGGCACCGCCATCTTCAAACCCGGCGTGCAGGGGACGCTGGCGTATACGCTGAAGAAATCCAACGCCTCGGTCGGCTGGGGCATCTTCTACCAGCTCGTCAACATCGGCGGCTTCCTCGGGCCCATCATCGCCGGCGTCCTGCGTGGCTGGGACTGGCAGTGGGTCTTCATCTCCTGCGCCGTCATCGTGTCGGTCAACTACCTGTGGCTCCCGTTCTACAAGGAGCCCACCCACGAGGACGACTACAAGGTCAATACCGGTGGCGGCAAGGCGATGGCCGCCATCACCGACGCCATCTCACCGCTGGCCGGCACGGGCTGGCTCATCTTCCACACCGTCGGGGTGATCGCCTCGGCCTGGTTCTTCGTCTCGACCCTCGGCGCCTTCCTCGACGCTCCGCCGGACCTCGCCGAGCAGGCGCTCGCAGACCTGATGCTCGCCGTCATGGTCTTGTCGAGCACGGCGCTCTTCGCGACCGCGTTCCTGATGCTCAAGCTCAAGCGCGAGCGCTACGCCGCTGGCGTCAGCGACCCGCTGAGCGTCTTCTTCCTGTCGATCGTCGGCGTCTTCCAGCACCGCGTCTTCTGGTTCGTCGCCGCCTTCTCCGGCTTCTGGCTCATGTTCAACCAGGTCTTCGACCTGCTCCCGAACGTCATCGACGACTGGATGGACACCTCGCAGGTCATCGTCGCCCTCGGGGACGCCTTCTCGACGGCGCTGGTCCCGACCCTGATCGCCATCTTCCTGGGCATCGGCTTCGGCGGCGTGGCCGCGATCATCGTGCTGCTCGCGATGCGCCCGGATCATCGCGAGGCCAAGGACGTCCCGGTCCCCGCCTACCTCGTGGTCCTGATGGGTGTCGGGGCGGCCACGTGGATCGTGGGGGCCTACTTCGGTGGCGTCTGGGAGTACGTCGCCCTCGGCGTCGGCGTCGCCCTGACCGCGGCGGCCCTCGGCATGCGCTGGAAGTCGAAGTACCTCGCCATCGGCGCCGCCCTCGTCGGCACGGTCTTCGCCGTCCTGGTGGTCCGGGACGGCCTCCTCAGCGCGGCACCCGAGCTGGTGCAGATGGGCGCGGAGGGGGGCCAGATCAACCCCGAGTGGATGATCAACCTGAACCCCGGGCTGATCATGTTCACCATGGTGTTCTTCGCGTACCTCAGCTCCTTCGTGAAGCCGCTGACCTCGATCCTCATCGGGATGGCGGTCGCCACGATCGGCGCCTACCTGGCGGGGACCGCGCTCCTCGGCTGGTCCTGCCTCGCCGGCATCTTCGTCTTCTCGGTCGGCGAGATGCTCTCGTCGCCGAAGAAGATGGAGTACCTGGCCAGCATCGCGAAGCCGGGCCAGCAGGGCCTGTTCATGGGCTACGCGAACATGCCCGTGGCCGTCGGCTGGATCACCGGCTCCGTCCTCGCCGGGAGCCTCTACGAGTCCGGCGGCGACAAGATCAGCCTCGCGCGTCGTTACCTCATCGAGAAGCTCGACGTCGCCGCCGACGCCGTGGACAAGATCGCCGAGGCCGACATGATGTCGACCCTCGCCGCCAAGCTGAACGTCAGCGTCTCCCAGGCCCAGACGACCCTCCAGGAGACCTACGACCCCGGCAGCATCTGGTTCATCATCGCCGGCATCGGCGTCGGCTCCATCGTCCTGATGATCGCCTACACCTTCATCATCCGCGCCTACGACCGCAAGCAGGCCGCCGCCGCGTAGCCCGATACCGCGGCCGCGTCGTCGACATGATGAATTCACATGATACGCTGTCGCCATGAGCGATAGCAGAACCACCGTGGTCACTGAACGGGGTCAAACATCCATCCCCGCCGCGTTGCGCAAGGCGCTTCACCTCGACAAGGGCCGGCGCCTCCGATGGGAGCGGGTCTCGAACCGCGAGCTCCGCGTCACCATCGTCGACGAGGTCGATCCGGTTGGCCCAGAGGCGATGCGAGGGTTCGCCAGGACGTTCCGAACAACTCGGCAGACCGACGAGTGGATGGAGGAGCTGCGCGAGGGCGAGCGCTGAGATGTCCTGGGTCGTAGACACCTGTGTCGTCATCGACCTGCTCGACGACGACCCTCGATTCGGCGCCGCGTCCGCCCTCCGTCTCAGCGCTCTGGCTGCCGAGGGCCTCGTCGTCTGCCCAATCACGTATGTGGAGCTCGCGCCGGCCTTCGATGGCTCTACCGATCTGCAACAGCACTTCCTGTCCAGCGTCGGTATCGACTGGACCGAGCCCTGGACGGACCGCGACACGCGAACCGCTCATCAGGCATGGCAACGACACGTGCGCCGCCGCAGGCGTGGACAGACCAGGAAGCGGCCACTCGCGGACATCCTCATCGGTGCGTTCGCGACCCGCTTCGTCGGCGTGATCACGCGCAACCCCGACGATTTCACGGGCGTCTTTCCTGACCTCGCGGTCTCCGACCCGATGGCGCAACAGGGGCGGTGAGACACCGCCCACACCGCTTTCCGGGTCAGAGCTGCTCGAGGATGCGCTGGGCCAGGGTCAGGACGCCGTCGTAGCCCCAATAGGGCATGGGGACGAGGGCCTGGTAGCGCTTGCAAGGGAAGCCGAACTCGACGCCGGTGAGGTCGACCTGGCCGGCCATGTCGACCTCGTGCTCGGAGCCGATGACCAGGTCCACGTCCTGCTCGTCGGCCGCCTGCCGAAGCCGACGGGCGGTCTCGTTGAGGGTCGGCTCCTCCATCACCTCGACGTCGGGCCAGAGCTCGTCGGTGTCGATGAACTCGTGGCGCCCGTCGAGGCAGCCGGCGATGACCGGGACCATCCGGAGATCGCGCAGGATCCCGAGGAGCCCGGCCAGGCGCTCGCCGTCGGCGAAGGCCGCGACCCGGCGCCCGACCAGCGGCGCGCAGGCCTGGCGGACGAGCTGACCGACGCGCTGCTCTTCCCGGGCGATGTAGGCCTCGGCGGCCTCGCTGGCGTCGAGCTCTCGCGCGAGGCCCCGAAGGAACGCCGCGGTGTTCACCGTCCCGATGGGCGCGGGGAGCTCGATCATCCGCTGGTCGAGCTTGCGCTTCATGATGCGCGCGGCCTTGACCCCGAGCGGGAAGGCGACGTTCAGCTCGGCGTCCGCGAGGTCGAAGAGCTTCTCCGCCGGAGAGCCGTCGAGCAGCACCACGTTGAGCTCGGCGCCCAGCGTCTGGAGCATCGTCGCCGCGGCCTGGATGTTCGCCTGGTGCTCGGCGCCGGCGCGGTCGAGGAAGTAGCCGATGAGGTTGACCCGGCGGGCCCGCTCATGGCGCGGCTTCACCCGGTCGACGAAGGCCTGGGCGATGGCCTTGAGCGCCCGCTCGTAGCCGAGGAACATGTCCCCGTCGACGTCGGGCGCGTAGACGTAGACCGCCGGGATGTCGACGAGCTCGGCGAGCTGCTCCATCACGTGGTCGCGGTCGAGGCCGCTGATCTCGATGAAGGTCGCCGTCGACACCAGCGCCATCTTGGCGTCCAGCCGCCCCGACATGTCCTTGATGGCCTGGGCGAGCTTCTCGCCCGGGTCGAAGACCAGCTCGTCCTCGTGGATCTTGGTGCAGATCAGCCGCCGGTGGACCGCACCCCCGGGGTCGTGCTCGTGCAGCAGGGTGTGGAGCTTGATGTCACAGCCGGCGCCCCCGTGGAGCACGGCTACGCAGTCGTCGACGGCCAGCCCCGCCATGATGGCGCCGAGGCTCGCCGACGCCTGGAAGGTCATCGCGCCGAAGCTCATCTGAGCAGCGCCTCCAGCGTGTCGATGGCCGGGACGATGGACGCGTACCCCAGGTGGAACTGCCGGAACTGGAGGTACGGCACGCCGGCCGCGTCGATGTAGTGCTTGTGGCAGTCCTCGGTGAAGGCCGCCCGGATCCCGCCGGCCTCGTGGAGCAGCGCCGGGAGGCGCTCGGGCCGCTGGTAGAGGTACATGTCCTCGGCGGCATCCAGGTTGGTCGCCAGGGCCCGGACCCGCGCGTACTGATCGGCGGTCTCGTCGGAGACGACCATGAACACCGGCTCGAGGCCGAGCTCGCGCAGAAACGGCACGTAGCCGAGCCCCAGGTGCACGAAGGACGGGTGGATGACGCCCTTGCGGTTATTACCGAAGCAGACGGCCACGCGGGTCCCGGCGAAGCGCTCCTTGAAGCGGGCGAGGCGCTTTTCCGCCTTCTCCGCGCGCGGGGCCAGGAGCGGCTCGAGCTGCTCCCAGCGTCCGGTCGCCTCACCCAGCCGGCGATAGAACGCCGCGCTGGCCGCGAGCCCGATGGGGCTGACCTGCTCGATGACCTCGGCGTCGGTCTTGCGCTCGACGATGCGAAGGAACCGCTTGAAGCCCGTCCGCTCGGGGGCCATCACGACCGCCGAGGCGCCGATCTTCGGCAGCTCCTCGAGCTCGTCGTCGGGCCAGAAGACGCCGACCTTCAGGCCGACCTCGCCCAGGAGCCCGTCGAGCTCGCGCCGAAAGCGCGTCGACTCGTTGGCGTAGCCGACGAAGGAGACCAGGCTCTCGTCGGTCTCGCGGTGGTCGACGAAGCGGCGAGCGAGGTTCCCGTGCACCCGGTCCGACACCTCGAAGGGCTTGAGGAGCTCGATGCCGCTGACCCGCATGGCGACGCACGGGAGGCCGTGGGCCTCCTCGACCTCGTCGGCCAGCGAGTCGATGTCCTCGCCGATCATCTGCGAGAGGCACGTGCTGACTAGCGCGATGGCTTTCGGCTTCGCGTCGCCCATGACGTAGTCGGCCGCCTCGAGCAGGCGCTTGCCGCCGCCGGTGACGACGTCCACGTCCTTGAGATCGCTGGTGTAGAACTTCGACTGGCCGACCTGGCCGCGCATCAGGCACGGGCGGTCGCCGTGGACGATGACCGCGAAGTCCCCCTGAAGATCGCTCAGGAGATCCAGCGCGCCCATCATCCCGCAGGCGTTGTCGCCGAAGTTCCGGGCGAAGGCCGCGTCGCCGAAGAGGCTGTCGAGCTCGACCGGGGGCGCGTCGCGCAGGGCCGCGGTCGTGACCTCGCGCCAGGTCGCCTCGAGGGCGGACATGGCGGTCGTCTTCAGGTGTCGGGCGGCCCGGAGCGCGAGCTGTCCGTTCAGCGCGAGGTCCGCGCTCGAGCGGTACCAGAGGTTGAGGCCCTTCGTCTTCACGAAGGCGGGCGCGTCCTCGTCGCGGGCCGAGGCGAAGAGCGTCACCTCGTAGTCCTTGGGCCCGGCGATGGTCACGCTGAGGGTGCCGTCCTTGCAGGCCGCGCGGGTGGCCGTCAGCCGGAGCCGCGCGAGGTCCTCACCCGAGAGCCCGGTGACCGCGATCGCCAGCTCGCGCGCAGCGACCGGATCTACCGACGCCGTCGGGACGCCCCAGTGCACGCCGGGCGTGTCGAGGGCCTTCGGGAGCTCGTTCAGGATCGGAAAGCGCGCGGGCTGGTCACAGCCGCGGGAGCCGCCCGAGTCGCCGGAGCCCTGTCCACCGAGACCTGCGCTCATGCTGCCCCTCCCGCCGCCGCACGCGGCTCGGCGACCCCGGGGACGCCGCCGGAGCGGGCCTCCTGCCAGGCGCCGGCGAAGACGTCGAAGCCGTCGGCGCGGTGGCGCCGGGCGAGGCGCTTGAGGAGCTGACCGATGAAGCCGTGCTCGGCGCTGGCCTTGTACGAGAGGTTGAGCCGGGAGGTCCGCCCGTAGGCGGGCTTGGCGTCGTCCCGCCGCTCGACGAAGAGCGACAGGCTGAAGTCGCCCGGGCCGGCGAGGGAGAAGGCGAACCGCTCGTCGTCGAGGCGGGAGCCGCTCGGGGTCAGGCGGAGCCGCGCCAGGTCGTCGCCGCTCAACCCCAGGAGCCAGCTGGCGAGCGGCTCGAGCTGCTCGCTGGCGTCGATGAGCGGGCCGCCGCCGCCCCCCTGGCCGGGCTTGATGATCTCCGGCAGCTCGAGGATCGGCGGGAACTCCCCGACGCCGAAGCGCTTGACGTACTCGACCATGATGCCGGGGCAGACGCTCTCGACGACGCAGCTCTTGCAGCCCTCGTGTTTGCAGTAGTTGTCGTCGTCGTCATAGGTGATGTCGATCTGGTCGAGCACCATCTCCATCGGCTGCACCAGGTTCGAGACCGGGGTGGTCGCGCCCTGCTCGAGGCCGTCGCGGGTGAAGCGGTGCTCGGGCACGTCGATGGTCGGGATGGGCCCGCCCGGCGGCGCCTGGGCGACGACGACGCAGCCCGGGACCTCGCTGAGCAGCATCTCCGGAGGCTTGCCGAGGTCGTACCAGACCCGGAGCCACTCCTTGACCATCTCGTCGTAGCGCATCCCCAGCTCGTCGAAGACGCCGTCGAAGAGCGTCGATCCGAGGAGCTTCAGGCAGGTGTAGCTGAGCTTGTCGCCGCGTTCCGGCCTCGCCCAGCGCTTGAAGAACGCGTACATGTCCGCGATGTGCGGGTAGCTCGGCTTGCACAGGACGTGCAGCATGTGGAGCTCGATGTCGTAGCGATCGCGGAGCTTGTCGAGCCGCTCGAGGCCGACGATGACCTGATCGTAGGCGCCATTTCGCTCGACGATGTAGTCGTGGACCTCGGCCGAGTGCCCGTGCATCGAGAGCATCAGCCGGTTGAGCCCGGCCTCGACGAGCCGGTCGATGAGCTGCTTTTTGCCCAGGCGCCGCCCGTTGGTGTTCATCCCGATGACCTCGAAGCCGACCTCGCGGGCGTAGGCGATGGCCTCGACGATGTGCTTGCCGATGGTCGGCTCGGCCACGGTGAACCAGCACTCGCGCATCCCGGCGGCGTAGCCCCGGTCGATGACGAGCTTGGTCTCCTCGAAGGTCGGCGGGCGCGGCGCGGCGCCGCCGATCTTGCCGTTCACCCGGGCGTTGAGGCAGAAGCTGCAGGAGTTGTTACAGGCGTCGCTGACCCCGAGGTGCAGCGCGTTTCGCGCCTGGGCCTCGAGCTCGGCGACCTGCAGGTCCTTGGCGCTCGTCGTGCCGCCGGAGCTGCCGCACTCGCTGGCCGACGCGGCGGCCGGGCGCCCGTCGGGCAGGATCTTGAACGGCGAGGCGAGGCGCTCGGCGCGCTCGGCCCGCTTCGGGTGGTGGAGCTGGCGGCCGGCGGGAGACATCATCGGCGACGTCGTGGGAGAGCTGGAGTCGTTCACGCGGGCCTCGCGGGGGTGTCCTTGCCGGTGGGGAGATTCTCGGTCAGGTCCTTGCCGATGGTCGTCACGGGCTCGACGAGGCGCAGGATCTGGTGCTCGGCCTGGTTGAGGAGGCTCTGCTTGAGCGTGTCGAGGTACTGCGACGTGACGAGGTTACGCCGGTAGCGGCGCCGCAGCTCGTCGATGGTCGCCAGCGCCTCCTCGAGCTCGCCCGGCGGGGCGTCGGCCCAGGTCAGCGACTCGGCCTTGTTGTGCTGGTCGATCTCCATCGCGAGCAGGATGAGGCTCACCCCCTCGCGCTCGCCCATCGCGACGAAGGCCGGGAGATCCCTGAAGTTCCGGCGCATCAGGACGAAGCTCAGCTGGACCAGAGGCGGGCCGAAGGCGAAGCGGTGCCGGACCGAGACGAGGTAGTCGATGTTCGCCAGCACCCGCTCCCAGAGGCTCGTCTGGGAGACCGAGGCGTGGGCCTCGGGGCTGGCGGAGTTGATCGAGACGATGAGCCCGCGGAACGGCACGTGATAGAGCCGGTCGACGAGCTTCGGCTGGAGCGGCGAGCCGTTCGTCGTGATCGTGATGTGGAGATCCGGGTAGGCCGAAAAATCGGTCTCCTGAAGGAAATCCTTGAAGTGCCGCGAGATGAGCGGCTCGCCGGCACCCGAGACGTTCAGCTCGGCCATGTACGGGAGGTGCTCCCGGAGCCGCGCGTAGAAGTCGGGGCCGAGCTCGATGTGCTTGTTCTTCTCGCGGATCGGCGTCGTGTGACAGAAGGCGCAGGCGTAGTTGCAGTTCCAGGTCGGCGAGATGGTCAGCGACTGCGGCTTCGAGCGCAGCGTCGCGGCGCCCCCGATCTGCTCCTGCAGGTTCAGCAGCCGATTCTCCAAGAACGGCGCCGCCTTGCCGGTGACCTCCATGCGGTCGTCGTCACCCTCGCGGAGGGCCGCGCGGTGGCGCCGCATGCAGTGCGGCTGGCAGGTGACGTGGTTTCGCCCGGTGTGCTGGTGCTCGCGCATCCGGCGGAAGAACTGGTCGTTCCAGCTGTCGAAGGCGGCCACCGGCGGCGTCTGGTGCGGCTCGATCTTGAGGTAGTCGAGGTTGCACGGCTGCGAGGTCACCCGCGCCTGCCCCATCATCTCGATGCTCGTGAACGACAGCGTGCACGGGCTCGCGATCTCCGAGCGGCGGACGAACCACCGGTGGGCGAGCACGTCGCCGGGCGCGTCGGCGTCGAACTCCGACACGTGGCGCCACGGGATCTCGCGCGGGACGACGGGGATGAACTCGCCGGTCCCGTGCTCGGCCACGTAGGCGTCGTCGCGCCAGCGACAGCGGTACGCCAGGGTGCAGCGCTCGCACTGCGGAAGCGCGGTGTTGCGCGTGGCGCCGGCGCCCGGCTCGGCCCCGCGGAGGACCTTGTCGTAGAGCGACGGCGCGCTGGCGTGCAGGTCCGAGACACAGGGCGGCGGGTGGTCGCGGTTCTCGAGGGAGATCTGGACGCCGCGCGCCTCGGCGAGGTCGTGGAGACCCGCGAAGGCCGGGGCGAGATCCGAGAGCCGGCGCTTGTCCGCCGGCCCCAGGAACCGCGCGACGGTGAGCTTGGCGCGGTCGAAGGGCACGCGGTCGTGGATCGCGGTCGCCAGCGCGGGCAGCACCTCGGCGTTGATGCCGCCGAGGAAGAAGTGCGGCACGATCACGAAGCGCTCGCGGGCCCTGGCGGCGGCCAGGATGACGCGCGACGGCCGGGGCGCGCGTCGCGACATCGGCGTCGTCGGGTGCAGAAACGGCACGACCAGCCCCTTCACGAAGGGCCAGCGCTCGAGCTCGTCGAGCTCGGGGCCCTCGGGGAGCGGCGTGTAGAGGTAGACGTAGGGCGGCGCGTCGCTGGCCGCGATCACGTCGAGGAGGCGATCCCGCTCTCGAGAGCGCAGCAGGTCGCCTCCGATCAGGAAGAGCGTCTCGAGGTGGGGATTGTCGGCGAGGAGCCGCGCCAGCGCGGCCGGGCCGTCGTCGCCCGAGTGGCCGGTCCGCCCCTCCGGCCCCTGGTGGGGGCAGAAGCTGCACGTGGGCCCGCACGTGGTGCGCACGACCCACGACCGCTCCCGCGCGCCCGGTGGTCGGCGGGAGCCGACGGGGCTCCGCAACAGGCTGGTGTCCGAAGCCATCGACATGCGGCCACCATACCTGATCCGGTGGCCGACTCCCAACGCAACGCGAGGGCCCGCCGCCCCGGTGACGCTGAAGACCGCGCCCTCCCCGGCCGGACGCGCAGCCCCCGTCGACCCGAACGCCGGGTTGACACCGCGACGCCCGGTGCCGAGCATCCGCGGGTGAGCGTGACTCATCCCCCGACCAAGCGCCGCCGCTACAAGCCCGGGCGCCGAGCCATGGCGCTGGACACCAGCCGCGGCGGGGGACTCCGACTCCGGCGGAGCGGCTTCTGGGACGGCCCGGGCGGGCTCCTCGTCGTCCTGCTCGTCGGCGGGCTGGTCGTGGCGCTGCTGATCGGCTGGGTGCTGGCGTGGGCGAACACCACCGAGGGGCCGAACGCGCTCTGGCTGACCCTCGGCTCCGTCGCCTTCGCCGGGGTCCTGCTGGCCCTGGCGATGCTCATGATCACGCTCCGGGCGAGCCACCGGCTGCGCCACGCCGAGGCGGCGTTCCTGACCGGCGCGAGCCACAACCTCCGGACGCCCCTGGCCGCGATCCGGACCGCGGCGCAGACGCTGAAGGGCGCGCCCAGCCTACCCACCGAGCAGCGCGATCTGCTGTACGGCGCGGTCTTGCACGAGACGAGCCGGCTCGAGCTGCGGATCGACAACCTGCTCGAGACGGCGCGGCTCGATCTGGAGCACATCGCCTTCGCCGAGACCCTCGTCGACCTGCGGGGCCTGGCGGAGACGGTGCTCCGCGAGGCGCGGTGGGCCTTCACGGCGGCCGGCGGCGACTTCGAGGTCGTCGCGGGCGAGCCCGTCCGGGTCCTCGGCGACGAGCGCGCCCTGAAGCTCCTGCTCGAGAACCTCGTGGACAACGCGCTGAAGTACGCGGGCGGCGCGCCCAGCGTGACGGTCTCGGTCGCGCGCAGCGCAGACCACGCCGTGCTCCGGCTCACGGACGAGGGCATCGGCTTCCACCCGGGCGCGAAGGACGAGCTGTTCCAGCGTTTCCACCGCGGGGACACCGGGCGGCCGGGCAACGGGCTGGGCCTGGCGCTGGTACGCGCGATCGCCCGCGGCCACGGCGGCGAGATCCTGCTGACGAGCGATGGCCCCGGGACTGGCGCCACGGCGGAGCTGTGGCTCCCGATGCCCACGACGGGCGACTAGGAGTGAACGATGGGATCGATCCTGCTGGTCGAGGACGACCGGACCCTGGGGCTGAGCCTCCGCATCGCCCTCGGCAACGAGGGGCACACGGTGACGACGGCCACGACCCTGGGCGGGGCGCGGGCCGCCACCGAGGCGCGGGCCTTCGATCTCGTGCTGCTCGACCTGGGCCTCCCGGACGGCGACGGCCTCGACCTCTGCCGTGAGCTCCGCGAGAGCGGCGACCACATGCCGATCATCGCGCTGACGGCCCGGACGATGCTCCAGGATCGGGTCGAGGGGCTCCAGGTCGGCGCCGACGACTACGTGACCAAGCCCTTCGACCTGCCGGAGCTCATCGCGCGCATCGCGGCGCAGCTCCGGCGCGTGACGTGGACGTCGCCGACCGCTGACGAGGCGGCGGTGGGCGAGCTGCAGATCGACTTCCGGAGCGGCGAGGCGTCCTGCGGCGGCGAGGCCGTCACCCTGAGCGCCCTGGAGCTGCGATTGATGCGCTACCTTCTCGACCACGCCGGGGCCGTCGTCACCCGTGAGCAGCTGCTGACCGACGTCTGGGAGCTCCCGGCCCAGAGCAAGACCCGAACGATCGACACCTTCGTCTATCGCCTGCGACGGCTCATCGAGAAGGACCCCGCCCGCCCGGCCCACCTCGTGAGCCTGCGCGGTGCGGGTTACAAGCTCGTCGTAGAGCGCGCGTAGCGACTCGACGCGCCGTCGATTGTACCGACCGATGGATTGTTGATATCCCATCGTCTCCGGCACGGAGGGAGACGATGGTTCGAAACGGACTCATGGCGCTGGCGCTGGCGCTCGCCGCCTGTGGGAGCGAAGGCGGCACGAGCGCGGGCGCTTCGGACACCGAGGCCGCGGACACGGCGGCGTCGGACACGACCTCCGACGACACGGCCGGCGCCGATACGGGCGCCACATGCGCCGCCGAGGACTGCCTCTACCGCCCTGCCGCCACCTACGACGTGGCCGAGGCGTTGACGCCGGGGCCCATCAGCTACGTCGACGTCCTCGGCTACGAGCGCAGCGTCGCCGTCGCGATCCATCGCCCGCTGGGAGCGCCGAGCCCGGCGCCCGTGGTCGTCCTGTCCCACGGCGGCGCGCAGGGCAAGACCGACCCGCTGAAGAGCATGGACCAGTGGGCGCCGACCCTCGCGAAGGCTGGCTACGTCGCGATCGCCATCGCCCACCCGGGCCGCGCGGCGCCGGTCTACACGGAGCTCTGCGCGGAGCTCGAGGTGTCGACCGACATCCCCTGCGAGGTCAAGATCGACTGGGACCGACCGCACGACGTCGCGCGCGTCCTCGACTGGCTCGAGGAGAAGGCCGGCGCCGGCGGGCCCTACGAGGGCCAGCTCGACCTCGACCACGTCGCCTACATGGGCCACTCCGCCGGCGCCGGCTGCGCGCTGATGATGGCCGGGGCCGGGCGCAACTACGTCTGCGCCCAGGCCTTCGGCCACGATCAAGGGACCGTCGCCGCGTGCGAGGCCGACGACCTCCAGGTCCTGCGCGACGACCGGGTGGACGTGGCCGTCGCTCTGTCCCCCCAGGGACCCGGCGCTGCGGGCTTCATGACCGAGTCCTTCGCGACCGTCGAGGTCCCGCTCTTCACCGGCACCGGCGCCAGCGACGGGGATCCCGGCGAGCCCGACAACCGCCGCGGGGTGTACGACGCGCTCCCGGCCAGCGCCAGCGGCCTCGAGTACACGCGGCTCTTCGTGGACGACCCCGGGGCCAAGCACACCCTGTTCGAGGCCGAGCTCGACGCGTGCGAGCGCGTCGAGGGCGCGACGACGGCGCGCTGCGCGGAGATGCGGACCTGGCTCTACTCCGCGGTCATCGCGTTCCTCGACCACCACGTGCGCGGTCGCGACGAGGCCGAGGCGTGGCTGCGTTCGGACGCGCTCGAGACCGCCAGCGGCGGCACCGTGACCTTCGAGGTCAAGTGACATCGCTCGGAGGCTGAACGTCGACGGCGGACGGTGATACGCTCGGCGGCATGAAGATCCAGCACCTCGTCTACAGCCTCGTCCTCGGCCTGACCCTCACCGCGTGCGGCAAGTCGGCGCCAGAGCCCGCTCCGACGACCGCGCCCGCCGCGGCGCCAGCGACCGGAGAGCCCGCCGCGCCCGCGGAGACGGCCGGACCGGCGACCGACGAGGCCCCGCCGAGCGCGCCCAGCGCCGCTCCCGCCGAGGCCCCGTCCAAGGACGCCGCGGGGCCCCTGAAGGCCGGCTCTCCCGCGCCCGACGTCACGCTGAAGCTCACGGACGGCAGCGAGGTGGCCCTGTCGAGCCTGAAGGGCCAGCGGGTGCTCATCTACTTCTACCCGAAGGACGACACCCCGGGCTGCACCGCGCAGGCCAAGGGGATCCGCGACGCCTGGCCCGACCTCGAGGCCGCCGGCATCGCCGTCTACGGGGTGTCGATGCAGGGAGCCGACAGCCACGAGGCCTTCATCGCGAAGTACGACCTGCCCTTCCCCCTCGCCATCGACGACGGGACGCTCGCCGAGGCCTTCGACGTCCCGCTCCGCTTCGGCCTGACCGCGCGACAGTCGTTCCTCGTCGGCGAGGACGGGACCCTCGAGCACGTCTGGCGCGAGGTGGACGCCGGCAACCACGCCGCCGACGTGCTCGCCGCCGTGAAGTGACGGCGGCGAGATCGCGACGAACGGAGGCGGGTCAGCCGCGCGGCGCGCCGGTGCGGGCGGCGTCGGCGCCCCACTGGGACCAGCCGGTGAGGCTCGCGTCGCCGGTGTCGATCCCGACGACGTGGCCGTCGTCGGTCCCGACGTAGACCCAGCCGCCCTCGACGACGGGCTGAGAGCGCACGGGGTGGCCGACCGCGAAGCGGCGCTTCACCTCGCCGGAGGCGGGGTCGAGCTGAAGCACCTCGCCCTCGAGGGTGCCCAGGACGATGGAGCCGCCGGCCTCGGCGGGGGGCGCGGCGAGGAAGCCGCCGGTCTTGGCCAGATCGCCGGCGAGGGACTTCGTCCAGCGCTTCTCGCCGGTGGCGGGGTCGGTGCAGACCACCTCGTCCCCCATGGTGTTGATGTTGCCCCAGCGGGTGGCGAGCACGCGCGAGCCCTGGAAGGCCTGCATCGAGAAGACGTTGTCCTGGCCGACGTTGCCCTTGGCGGCGAGCGGGTTCGCGGCGACGGGCGCGCCGCCGCTGAAGCCGTTGGCGGCGTCGTTGCCGGCGGCCTGGGCCTTCAGGGCGGAGCCCGCCTGGACGGCGTGGTCCAGGTAGGCCGCGCGCTTCTTGGCGCCGACCCACTTGGCCTTGCCGGCCTTGTTCGTCCGCACCACGACCTCGGCGGCGGCCTCGCCCTCGGCGTCGTCGCGGCGGGTGTAGAAGAGGTCGCCGCTCTTGGCGACCACCGGCGCCGAGGTCGCCCGGACCTTGCGGGCCGCGATGATCTTCCCGGTCGCCTGGTCGAGCTGATAGAGCGTCCCGGCGAAGCTCGTCGCGTACAGATAGCGCCCGACCGCCACCGGCGCGGACAGGACGTCGCTGTCGAGCCAGATCTGCCAGAGGATCTTCCCCGTCTGCAGGTCGAAGGCGGCGAGCGCGTGGGTGACGCCCGGCGGGCGCGGCTTCCCACCATCCCCGGCGGCCGGAGCGGCGCCGTTCGGGTTCGCGGCAGGGTTCTGCTGCGCGAGCTGGTCGATCGCGCCCTGGGGCAGGACGATCATCTGGTTCTTCTTCGGGGCGTCGGGGTTGAGGACCTGCGCGCCGCTCGGGTTCGCGTTCAGCCCTCCGACCCGGCCCGCCGCCGGATAGGACGTGAAGACCCGGCCGCCGGCGATGGTCGGCGAGCTCGTCAGCGGGTCCCCGAGCCAGAGCGACCAGCGGTGGGCGCCGGTCTTCGCGTCCACGACGAAGATCGTGCACGACTCGGTGTTGAAGGCGCAGACGCCCTCGGCGCAGGCGGGCGCGGACGGCCCGTCGTCGTCGAGGTCGAGCCCCCAGACGGGCGCGCCGGTCTTCGCGTCGAAGGCGTAGAGCTCCTTCGAGCGGAAGCCCCCGCTGACGAAGACCTTGCCGTCGTAGACCGCCGGGGTCGTGATCGGCGCGCCGCTCGGGAGCTTCACCCGGAACCCCGTCTGCCCGGCGCCGAGCGGCGCCACGGCCTTCGGATCGAGACGACGGAGCGTGGCGTGACCAGACCGAAAGGTCGTCGGCGGTGAGGCGAACGCGTCCGAGTTCTGCTCGCGGACGAGGGCCGTGACGTCCTCGCCGTCGGTGAGCGTCGGCTCGGTCGCCTCCTCGGTCGTCTCGTCGGCCGCGCGGTCGGCGGCCTCCATTGCGCCCTGCCCCGCCGCGCCTCCGGTGAGCGCAGCGGCGACCAGCGCCGGCGTCTCGCCTTCGCTCGGGTGGACCGCGACGGGCGCCGCCGGCTGGCGGGGCTTTCGCGGGTCGCGCTGCGAGCAGGCAGCCTGGGTCAGGATCAGCAGCGACGTGAGCAGCGGGACGAGCGCGCGCATGGAGACCTCCGGGTGGATCTCCAGGGTGCGACGTCAGCGCCCCGGCCGTTGTAAGGCCTGTGCAAAAGCGTGGAGACGCGGCGCGCTCAGCCGCCTATCCCGAGGGCGGCGGCGAGGTCGACGCCGGGGATGGCGTCGCGGTTGCCGATCACCAGCGAGCGGACCGCGTCGGTGAGCCCCTGCTCGATGAGGTCGCGGCTCAGCCCCTCGACGAAGCGCGGCTCGAGGTCGCCGCGCTGGGCGGCGAGACCCGCGCCGAGCTGCGGCGGCGCGCCGTGCTGCGCGGCCTGGGCCATCCCGGCGAGGAGCCGAATCAGGGTCTCGACGCCGGCGGCGGTGCGGCCGCTGCCGAGCAGGGTGAAGCGGCGGAGCGAGACCTGGCCGCCGCGCGCGATGTCGATGGCCTCGAGCTGCGCGACCGGGTCGCCCCCCTTGGTGAGGACGATGGCGTCGCTCCGCAGGTGGATCGCGGAGATGGGCACCGCCGTGGCCGCCTGTCCGGGCGTCCGCGCGGCGAGCAGCGCCCCGAGGTTGCCGGCGCCCTCGACCTCGGCGGTGAACTCGCCGCCGGCCGGGACGCTGACGCCGGCGCCGCCGGACTCCTGGGTGAAGGCCGAGCGCATCCGCATCGTCGCCGAGAGCGACGGCCGGGTGAGCTCGGCGGCGCCGACCGCTTCACCGCCCCCACCGGCGTCGGGCAGGGACTCGAAGTTCGCCTTGATGGCGCCGAGGGTCTGCATCACCTGGTCGTCGCTGAACGGGTCGTAGCCGCGCTCGGCCATGGCCGTCCCGGCGATGGCGCGGTCGATGAGGCCGCTGATCTCGGTCTTGGCGCGGCCGGTGAGGTCGATGAAGCCCTCGCCCATGCCGCTGACGGTGTAGACGTCGGCCCAGGTCCGGCCCTGGCCGAAGCTGCGCCCGGCGCCGGAGACCCGCATGTTCTGCGCCGGCCACTGGGCGTCGATGAAGATCCCCGGGTTGGCGCGGACGTTCACGCCGTCGCGACCGACGGCGACGGTCAGCTGGGTCGGCGCGGACGTCCGGACCTCGTGGCTCCAGGAGCCGGCGAGGGTCTTTCCGGCCGGCAGCGTGAAGCTGACGGCGAGGCGCTGGAGCGAGACCTGGTCGGGGACCTGATCGTCGACCGAGCGGCCGGCACCCTGCCCGCTGGGCTGGAGCTGGACCGGGTCGCCGCCCGGGCTCAGGAGCGCCTCGCCCTCGGCGAAGCTCGCGCCCCGGAGCTCGGCCGCGCGTGGTGAAGACGAAGTCCGGTCGGCGGACGTGCCCTGTTCGGGAGAAGTCGCGCGTGAAGACGTGGGTCTGTGCTCGAGCGTGGCCATGGGCGTGTCTCGTGTCTCGGCGACCGACCGGCTCACACGATAGGCATGGCGAGCAGGCCGGAGCAAGGATCTCGCAGTCGAGCACGGGACGATCGAGCGCCTGGGTCTCGAAGAGAGACCGCCGGAGACGAGAGAAGCGCGCGCCCGAGACGGGCGCGCGCTTCCAGGGGCCGGTCGTTGTTCGGTCGACTACTCGGCGTCGTCCACGCTCGTCTCGTCGACGACCGGCTCCACGGGGATGCAGCTCGGGGCCGGCTCGACCACGCACTCGCAGGTGTCGACGTCGGCGTTGTCGGCGTCGGGGCCGCAGCTGCAGTCGGCGGCGGGGGGCTCGGGCAGGTCGAGGTCGGCCTCGCAGCTCGGCGCGTCATCGTCGCAGCGGGCGATGAGGTGCCCGAAGGCCGTGCCCTGACCGGGCTCCTCGCCCACCCGGTAGACGCCGCCGAGGACGCCGCCGACCTCGCGGTTACGGAGGACCCAGACGCCTCGGAAGACGCCGCCGCTCTGCTCGGCCACCGCCGGGAAGGGAGCGTAGGCGCCCTTGAGCACGCCGATGGGCTGGCGATCGGCGTTCAGGAAGAAGCCCTTGAAGCGGCGCTTGTCCGCGACCCGCCCCCAGACGCCGGCGACGAAGGCCTTGATCTCGCCCTCGGGGCCATAGACCTTGCCGCCGAAGATGCCGCCGCGGGCGTCGACGCGCTTCCACATCATGCGCAGGACGCCCTGGCCGCAGCGGTGCTCGCGGACGGTGCTGACGACGAGCGCGTTGCCCAGGTCGTCGGCGGAGTAGACGTGGTGGAAACCGTCGAGGAGGTCGGCGAGCGGGATGGTCTTCTGGAACTTGGTCGTCCGGAAGCGGAGTGAGCCGGCCAGGGTCGAGGCGGCGCGCGGCGCGGCGATGCGGAGGAGCACGCCGTCGTGGTGCGGCTTCGTGTTGGTCCGGAAGGTCACCGAACGCGGATCACCGTCGGGGATGAGGTGGTCGGCCCCCTCGAAGCGGATCTTGCGCAGCACGCGGACGGCGGCGACGTCGCTCGAGATCTCGCCCTCCCACAGGCTCGGCTCGGGGACGTCGGGGTTCAGCCGCGGCTGCCCCCAGAGCACCAGCACCGTGCGGACGACGCGGTCGGGCGGGTCGCTCGGGACCGGGTCCATCTCCTCGGCGGTCGGCGCCTCGTCGGCGTCGTCGAGGACCTCGTCGAGTTCGTCGAGGAGCGGCTCGGGGTCGCTGTCCTCGCCGAAGGAGTCGTCCGCGTCGTCGTCGTCGGTCAGCGCGAAGCCGGCGTAGGAGATCGTGCTCTCGTCGACGTTGTCGCCGGTCTCGAGGGTGCCGGTGTCGGCGGCGCCGTCGCAGGCGGCCAAGGCGAAGGTCCCCGCGGCGAAGAGCGCGAGGGCGAGCCGGGTGTGCGTGTGAGTCCTGATGGTCATGTCCTGCTCCCTGGGTCGTGGTTTCTCGGGCTCCCCTGCCCGGTCCCCCGTCCCTGGAGCACGGCGCGTGCCAGCGGCGTAACTCACTGAAAACGTGTCTATGGCGGCCGTTCGATGGCCGCGGGTGTTGCCGCTGGTTGGCGGCGCGCGGAGACAGGGCGTCTCCGCGTGGAGACGCCCTGCCGACCTCGACGACTCAGAGCGTCGGGCCGTTGTCGTTCGCCGCGTGGTTGGTGAGGTTGGTGAGCCCCGAGCCGTCGACCGCGATCCGATGGATGTCGCTGCTGGACTCGAAGACCAGGTGGGTCCCGCTGGCGGTCCAGACCGGCGAAGCAAACGCGTATAGCGACGTCGTGAGCTGGGTCTGTCCGCTCCCATCGGCGTTCATCACCCAGAGGCGGCTCGCCCGGCGGAAGGCGATCCGGCTCCCGTCCGGCGACCAGACGACGCCGCTCGACTCGTTCTCGGAGCTCTGGGTGAGGTTGACGAGGTCCGAACCGTCGGTGGCCATCGAGTAGATCTCGGTGTTCCCGTCACGGTTGGTCGTGAAGGCGATGCGGGTGCCGTCGGGCGACCACGCCGGCTGCTGGTCGGAGCCCGCGTCGTTCGTGACGTTCGTCTTCCCGCTGCCGTTCGCGTTGGCGACGATGATCTCGTAGTTGCCGCTGGTGTTGTCCTCGTACGCGATTCGCGCGCCGTCGGCAGACCAGGTGGGGTACCGCGAGTACTTGTAGGCGGCGGAGTTGCTCGTGATGTTGACCGTCGCGCCGGTGGCCGCGGTGATGATGATGACGTTGTTGTAGCCAGGCATGAAGCCATCCGTGGAGTGGATGGTCGCGATGCGCGTTCCGTCCGGGGACCACACATACGGCGGACGGAGGGACGCGTAGGTCGAGGAGAGCTGGCGGAGACCGGTCCCCGCCGCGGTGATGTAGTAGGACGGGAAGACGGTATCGGTCGTGTAGACGCAGGTCCCGTCGGCGTCGTACTGGAACGCGAAGGCGCCGTGGCTGGGCGAGACCGACGGGTTGTGGAAGCCCTTGCAGTTCGCGCCGTCGGTGACGAGCGAGAGGCCCGTGCCGTCGAGGTTCATCTCGTAGATGTGGGTCTGCCCGTTGGCGGACCGGTTCGACGTGAAGAAGAAGCTGCCCGAGAAGGCTGCGGCCGAGCAGGTCGGGCCGGTGTAGCTGGTGGACGAGCAGTCACAGGTGTTCGGGGCCACGCAGACGCCGCCGTTGAGGCACGGGCTCTGGCAGACGGCGCCGGCCGGGATGCTCGGGCCGAAGCGGTAGCCGAAGGGCGTGGGGCTCGCGCCGCCGCCGCCATCGGTCTCGGTGTAGTCGACGGTGACCGGGGCGCTCGGATCGTCGAAGGACAGCTGCTCGGAGGCGCACTGGCCGAGGTCGACGTCCCAGGCGATGAAGGGGTACACGGCGCCGGCCGCGACGACACCGTCCACCAGGCCGTCGTAGTCGTCGTCGGTGTCGTCGGCGGTGGCCGCGGTCCGCAGCCGACAGTCGCCGAGGTCGGCGCCGGCCCCGAGCGCGACGTTCCAGTAGACCTTGCGGGCGGAGACCCCGCCGCTGTCGAGCTGCTCGCTGCCGCGGTAGGTCGCGACCTGGAAGAGGTAGAGATCCGCGTCGACGCCGGAGGCGGCGGTGACGGCGTCGCAGCTCGCGACGTCGCCGGCCGAGCAGAGGTTGCCGGGGCCGGCGGAGGGGTCGATCGTCAGGTCCGCGGCGAAGGGCTCGGCGCCGTAGGGGTCGCTGCAGTCGAGGGTCAGCGCGTCGAGGAGGAGCTCGGTCTCGCCGGTGTCCGAGGCGCCGGCGGTGCAGGCGAGGCCGAAGACGATGGTCCGGGCGCGGTCGCCGTTGTCGTCGAAGAGGAGCCGGATGTCCTCCGTTCCGTCGGTCGCGCAGCCCGCGGTCCCGTCGTCGTCGGCGCAGCAGTCGAGCTTGGCCGAGCAGAAGACGTCGTTGAAGTTGACGGCGATATCGAAGAAGCCCTGCTGGGCCGGGCGCATGAGCGCGACGTCGAACTGGACCGCCACGTCGGCGTCCGCGACGCAGGTCACGGTGCGGGTGAGCGGAGTGACGTCGGTCGGGTTCTGGAAGTCCAGGGGCGTCCCGCTGACGCCGCCGTCGGCGCCCGAGGCGAAGGTCCCGAGGGCGGTCACCGGGGCGTCGAACACGCCGACGACCCAGACGCGGACGGTGTTGTCGGCTGCGCCGTCGGAGGCGTCGCAGGTACCGACGTAGCTCGCCGAGCCGGCGCCGTCGCCGTAGCCGCTCGAGCTCAGACGTCGCTGCCAGACGACGTCCGGGGTCTGGGCACCGTTGAGGACCTCGACGTCCCAGACGACGTCTCCGACCCCGTCGAGCTGCAGCGCCGCGACGTCCACGGCGAGGCGACCGCCGTCCTGCATGGGTGCTTCACTGGCACAGCCAGCGACGAGCACGAACACCACGGCGATACCCAGCCACGAGGAGCTCTGGAACAGAACGCGCACTTCGACCTCCATGGGATCGAGCCCGCACGCCCGTATCCCGTCGTCAATCTTGCGCGTAGCGTCAACGCGGGTCAACGACGAACCGCGCCGGAATACCGCACCGCAACAATTCCGCTTCGCTCGACAGACATTGACTCACCACCCATCGACAGCCTCGCCGCGCTGCGTAGCGACCGGCGATCGCGGCTATGTCAGCGGAACCAGATGCGCTCCTGGTAGTCCTTCGACGGGGTGTTGATGCCCCAGAGCTTCGACTCGTCGTACGCGGAGCGGTCGCCGGTGAACGAGCTGACCGGGTAGGTGGAGGCGCTGCCGTTGTTGTAGGCGTCGTTGTGGCAGACGCCGTAGTTGCCCCGGTAGCCGGCCGATCCCGAGCTGCCCGAGAAGCACTGGGCGCTGTGGAACCAGTAGTCGCCGATGTACTTCCAGAAGACGTCGCTGCTGTCGCAGGCGCTCCGGTCGATGTTGCAGACCCGGGTCACGGCGATGTTCAGCGAGGCGTTGCTGTTCGGGAACGGATCGAAGCTCGAGCCGAGGTCGATCATGTAGGCGTCGTCGCTGTCGAGGGTCCCGTTCAGATACTGGGTGACGAGCATCTGGGTTCGGGGGATGGCGGCGCGGCGAGCGCTGTTCAGGGCATACGAGCTACCGGCGCCGATATCTGTGGCGAAGCCGCAGCCGTTGAGGAAGAAGGTCGCGACGTTCGGGCCGCAGGTCTCGGTGTTCGTCGAGCCGGCGCGGCGGTTCGAGATGAGCGTCCAGCCGCCCTCGGCGGTCTCCATGTCGCAATGGACCTCGAAGGCGTCCGAGCCGCTGGGGTCGATGAGGTAGGTCCCGCTCGCGGCGTTCGGGTCGGCGGCGAGGTAGCTGGCGCAGGAGTCGGCGGCGACGTTGGTCAGCGCGTGGTCCGAGCTGACCGTGTCCCGGCCGTCGTCCACGGTGATCCGGACGGTGGCTCCGCCGAGGGCGGCCGGGGCGGTGATCGTCGGGGTCGCCGTGTCGGCCTGGGTGAGGGACCAGCCGCCGCTCGCGCCGACGAAGACCCAGCTGTAGGTGAGCGCGTCCAGATCGACGTCGGAGGCCACCACCGACAGGCCCCCGGAGCCGGAGGGGGAGACGTAGCCCCCGCTCGGCAGCGTCACGGCGTCGATGACCGGCGGGGTGTTGACGGTCGTCGGCTCGGGGGTGACGCCGTCGAACAGCGCGGCGAAGGCGATCGGGGCGGCGAGCCCGGTGTACTCGGTCGTGACGCCGGCCGGGCTCCCGTCGAGGGGGTGGCGGGTGCAGGCGAGCGCACCACCGGTGCCGGTGAGGTCGACCTGCCACTGGACGTAGGGCCAGCTCGTGGCGGCGGGGGTCTGGCCCTCGTCGAGCTCGCCCGGGTAGGCGGTGCCGCGCGTCTCGAGGTGGCAGTCGGCGGCGCCGGCTCCGAGACCGAGCAGGACGTTCCAGTAGAGTTTGTTGAAGCCCAGCTGCTCGCGGCCGGCGGTGACCTGAGCGCCGAACAGGACCGGGGTCGACGGGACCTGGGTGATCCCGGCGCCGTCGGCCAGGTTCCCGGGGCCCGCGGAGGGATCGACCGTGGCCGAGCGACCGGCGCAGGTGATGTCGAGGGGGTCGAGGTAGAGGTGGGTGACGTCGGCGCCGGTGTCGGCGGTGCAGGCGAAGGCGAGGACGGCGGTGCGGGCGCGGGCGCCGTCGGCGTCGTGGAGGAGCAGGAGCGGCTGGTCCTCGGCGTCGACGCAGTCGAGCTTGGCCGAGCAGTAGACGTCGTCGAAGGCGATCGCGACGTCGAAGAAGCCCTGGCTCGCGCGGCGCGCCACCGTCACGTCGAAGTCGACGGCGACGTCGCGGTCGGCCTCGCAGCTGAACGTCCGGGTCAGGGTGCCCGGGTCGGCGTAGTCGGCGGGGTCGAGCTGAACGCCGCCCGGGCCGTAGAGCGCGAGGAGCGCCACGTCGACGCGGTTGTCGTTGGAGTCGGCGTCACAGGTCCCGACGTAGCTGACGCTCCCGGAGCCGTCGCCGTAGCCGCTCGAGTCGACCTCACGCGTCCAGACGGTGTCACCGGCCTGGTTGGTGACGGTGAGGCGCCAGGTGGCGTCAGTGAGGCCCGGCAGCTCGAGGGGCGCAACCTCGACCGCGACGCGCGCCCCCGGCGTGTCGTCGAGCGCGGTGTCGCAGCCCGCCGCGCAGAGAGCGACGGCGGCGGCAGCCGCAGCGGCGAGATGACGACCTGACATGGGGGAGACCTCCGGAACCCGGAGCGTCGATGATAGCCCCACCTCCCTCGTCGGGCAACGCGTTGTGCAACGCACCACGCGTCGAGAATGAGAGATCGCGGGGGTGTGATTCATACCCCGGCTGACTCTTCGGTGAATCGGCTCGCCGCGGCATGCGGGACGGCGCGCGAGCTGGTGCAGGGGGGCGGAAGCGGAAGCGTGAGTGTGAGTGTGAGTGGGGCATGAGCGGGTGCGCTGGGCGTGAGTGGTTCGGTGGCGGAGGGAGCGCCGCGAGCGTTGCGTAACCCCGCTCTCCCTCAGCTGCAGGACTGGTGCATCGGGGTGGAGCGGCCGGACGCGCTGTGCATCCGGCCGCCGCGCTCGGTCAGCGGGTGAGGTTGACGAGGGTTCCGATGACGTGGTCGAGACGTCGCCTGACGTCGGGCCCCGGCTCGGGGATGCAGCGCATGGCGACGGCGACGTCGAAGCAGGCGGCGACCTCCGCCCCTCCCCCCTCCACCTCTCCCCTCACATCTCCTTGTGCCCCAAGTGCCCGCCCGCTCACGCCCCGCGCCGCTCACGCACACGCCCACCGCTCACGCCCACGCTCACGCGCCCCGCCTCGCTTCGCTTGCGCACCGCTCCCGCTCCAGCTCTCGCTTCGCCTCTCTCGCCCCACCGCGCCCCGACCCCGACCGGGGCGAAGTGACGCCAGAATACCGAATGGAAACGGCAGCTCAGAACCCATGCAGCCATCATCATGCCTCGCAAACCGAGCTGTGCCGGCTTGTGGATCACACCCGATCGAGGGGTCGGACCCCGCCTTCTAACACTTTCGCGCTGCGCGCTCCGCCCCGGCGCCGCTCACCCGCCGGCTCCCGCGCCGCTCACCCTCTCGCTCTAGCCCCCGCGCCGCTCACCCTCACCCACCGGCTCCCGCGCCGCTCACGCTCACGCTCCGGCCCCCGCGCCTCTCACCTCGTGCTCCCGCTAACGCGCCACGCGGTCAGCCGTCGCGCATGCCGAGGCGCTCCATCACCTTGTAGAGGCCGGGGCGCGTGAGACCGAGGTCGCGTGCGGCCTGGGAGACGTTGCCGCCGGTGCGCGTGAGCGCCTCCTCGATGACGCGGCGCTCGGTCTCGATGACGGCCTCCCGCAGCGTCACCGGGCCGCCGCCCGTCGCGCTCGGGACGAAGGCGGGGGCGCGATCGGCGACCCGCTCGCTGAAGGCGGAGGCCCGGACGGGCTCGCCCTCGCCGGTCAGGGCGACCGCGCGCAGGATCTCGTTCTCGAGCTCGCGGACGTTGCCCGGGAAGTCGTGCCGCGACAGGGCCCACAGCGCGTCGGCGGAGAACCCGGGGACGCGCTTTCGCGCCTGATCGCAGGCCCGCCCGAGCAGGAAGTGGGCGAGCAGCGCCACGTCGTCGCCGCGGTCGCGGAGCGCGGGGATCCTCAGCGTCACAGCGTTCAGCCGATACATCAGGTCGGCCCGGAAGCGCCCCTGGGCGACGAGCTCCTGGAGGTCCTTGTGGGTCGCGGAGACCACGCGGACGTCGACCCGGCTCGGGCGCGAGGCCCCGACCCGCCGCACCTCGCCGTCCTGCAGCACGCGCAGCAGCTTGGCCTGCATCACCGCGGGCATCTCGCCGATCTCGTCGAGGAAGATGGTGCCGCCGTCAGCCTCCTCGAAGAGGCCCTTGCGATCAGCCCCGGCGCCCGTGAAGGCGCCGCGCACGTGCCCGAAGAGCTCGCTCTCGATGAGCGCCTCGGGGACCGCCGCGCAGTTGAAGGCGACGAAGGGCTTCGCCGCCCGCCGGCTCCACAGGTGGAGGTTCTTCGCGAGCACCTCCTTGCCGGTCCCGGTCTCGCCGTGGATCAGCACGGGGACGTCGGCGCCGGCGACGCTCTTGGCGAGCTCGACCGCGGCGATGAAGGGCTCGGACTGGCCGATTGGCTCGGTGACCCGGAGCCCGGCGCGGTCGCCGCGGAGCTCGCGGTTCTCGGCCTCGAGCCGGGCCTGTCGCGTCGCGTCCTCGGCCCGCCGCGCCAGCTGCGCCGCCGAGAGCCCGACGATGGTCGCCGCCACCGAGAGCTTCGACACGGTCGCCTGGGGAAGCGCCGCGGCGCCGAGGGTCGACCAGGCTGCGAGGACCCCGTGGACGACGCCGTCGACGACGAGCGGCGCCGCGAGGGCCGCGTTCACCCCCTGCCGGACGACGCTCTGGGTCGTCGGGAGGCTGGCGTCCGCCTCCTCGAAGAGCACGACCTCACCGCGCTCGATGGCCGCCGTCCGGACCCCGCTCGGGACCGGATCGCCGGCGGTCGTCGACACCCCGGAGGCCCAGAGCGCGACGCCGCGCCCGCTCGCCCGGCTGGTCCACGCCGTGAGCGCCTCCAGCGCGGCCGTCGCCAGCGCCTCGGGGGTCGCCGCGGCGAGCGCCTGCGCCGCGAGGTGCACGAGGCCCTCGTCGTCGCCGGCCCGCCCGAGCAGATCCGCGAGGGGAGCGCTCGCCAGGACGGTGTGGGAGGCCGCCGTCGGCGCCTCGTAGGGCGCGGCGACCGCGCGGACGACCACGCGCACCGGGCGCTCGGCGTCCCCGAGGAGCAGCACGTCGCCGCCGCCGATCGGGGTCGCCTCGCCGGCGGCCAGCGGCACGGGCGTCGACGCGCCCGAGCGAACCAGGGCCGAGCCGTTCTTGCTGCCGAGGTCCGTGAACGTATAGCCGCCGCCCGTCGGCCGCAGGACCGCGTGGCGCGACGAGATCGAGGCGTCCTCGATGAGCACGTCGGCGCCGCCGTCGCGGCCGACGACCGCCTCACGACCGGCGAGGACGAAGGTCGCCTCCTCGTCCTCGTCCGGCTCGAAGACGAGGAGCTTCAGGCTGTTCGCGGGCTTGGGCATCACGGGAGCTCCAGGTCGAAAGAGAACGAACCGGTGTCGTCGCCGCCGTCGCTGCCGCCACCGCCGGACAGCGCCACGGCGAGGATGACGCCGGTCGCCACGGCGCCGGCGCCGACCGCGGTCCAGAACCACCACTTCGAGGTCAGGCCGCCCTCCTCCTCGCGCGGCAGGACCGCCACCCGCTGCGGCGCGTCACGGTCGCCCCAGCGGGCCGGGCCGTTGCCGAGCGCGTCCCACGCCTCGACCCACAGGCGCACCTCCGGGACGACGACGAGCTCGGCGGGGACGGTGCCGCGGTAGTGACCGCCCTCGGATGGCGGCATGGCGAGATCCACGACGGTCCCGTCGGCCATGGCGACGTGGAGGACGACCCGGTCCACCCCGCTCGGATCGCTCGCGGCCGCCTCGACCTTGACCGACTCGCCAGCCCGAACGCGGTCGGGAGGTGCTGTGACGGCGAGGCGAGGCGGGCTGAGATCGGCGCGGCGCCGCGCCTCCGCCCAGGCGTCGCGGAACGCCGACGAGGCCGACTCGGGCGGGATCCACCCCGGGTCGAGGCCGAGCAGGGCGTCGAGCGCGGCGCCGGCGGCGGCGATCTCACCGGCGGCCAACGCGGTCGCGGCGGTCAGCCGCTCGAGCTCGATCCTGCCGGCGTCATCGAGCTCGGCTCGGCGGGCGCGCGCGGCGGCGAGCTCGTCCCCGGCGCACACCAGATCGTCGACCCGGTAGCAGACCTGCGCCCGCTGGAGGCGAACCGCTGGCGACAGGTCCGGCGCCGCGGCAAAGGACGCGTGCGTGGTCAGGAGGGCCAACGCCACCCCGAGGGCTACCGCGCGTCGCACAGCGGCACCTCCTGATACGGGGCGACGACCTGCAGATCGGCGCCGTCGGCGGCGGCCGTCAGGAAGCGATGGGAGGACCCGAGACGCAGGGCCGGCCCGACGCCGACCTCGCCCCAGGACGCGAGCTCCGCGGCGCCGTCGTCCGAGTACGCGACCAGCTCGACGCCGCCGTCGGCCAGGCTCAGCGCGACGTCGCCGACCGCGTCGAGGGCGACGGCGCTCGGCACGCCGCCGGACCAGGCGAGGGTCTTCACGGCGCTCGCGTCGGGGTCGACGCCGACCACCCTCGGGCCGTCCGCCTCGTCGCAGGCCAACGCGACCCAGCGCCCCGGCCCCGTGGCGACGCGGACCGGGTTGGCACAGTCGGTCAGGCTGTCCTCGGACACACCGCCGTCGAGCCGGACCTTGACGAGCTTGCCGACCGCCCCGGTCGTGCCGGCGGCGTACACGCGCTCGCCGTCCGCGGCGAGGTCGGCCAGGGCCAGGCCGTCCACGCCGTCGACCGCGGTTCCGACGCCGGTCTCGGGGTCGATCTCGTAGAGGTCGGTCTCGACGCCGTCGTCGCCGATCGCGAAGACCCGCGGCCCGGGGACCGCGACCAGGGCGGTCGTCGCGACGCCCGAGGCCAGCGGCTTCGCGTTCGGCGGGCCGCCCCGGCCCTGCCCCTCGAGCCCGAGACGCAGGACCTCCCCGCCCTCGACGGCGACCCAGGCGTGGCCGTCGACCGCCGTGACGGCGACGGGGTTTGCGCCGAGGGGCCAGTACTCCGCCGCGCCCAGGGGGCACGCGCCGCTCGGAGCGAGCCGCTGTAGGTAGCCGAGCCCGGCGTCGTCGCAGGCGATGGCGGCGAGGGCGCCCTCCCCCTCGGCGGCGAGGGCGACGACCTGGCGGCCGGCGCAGCTGGGTGGGAGCGCGACCGCAGCCATGGCGGGCGCGTCACGGGCGACGACCCGAACGGCGAAGGGCTCGGAGGCGACGCCGCAGCGGCGGACGACCAGGCCGGCGCCGGTCTCGCCGCTCGAGAGCATCGCGAGCACGGTGTCGTCGGTCCACGTCAGCGGCTCGGTGAGCATCAGCGGGACGCCGTCGAGCTCGACGCCGAAGGCCCCTCCGGGATCGGCGAAGCCCGTGCCCGACACCGTGAGCGGGACGCCGTCCGCCCCCGGCGCGACCGGGTCCGGGCTGACCGCGGTGACCTCGGGGGGGACCACCGGCACGAGCGAGACCGGGACCGTCACCTCGGTGTCCGCCGCCACCGTCACGACGTCGGACTCGCCGACGAGGAGCGGGGTCCCGGCGATCCCCAGCACCTCGACCGTGGCGTAGAGGCGATGGCCGGCGGGGAGCTCGCCGATGATCAGCTCCTCGCCGCACGGCACCGTTCGCGGGGTGCCGAACCCGAGGGGGTCTCCCTCGCGCTTGAGCGATACGCGCAGCGTCTCTGCGCAGTAGTCGGCGCAGACCCCGGCTTCCAACCCGAGTCGTACCGTCGCCGGGCCGGGCGGCGGAGCGGTGCACGCCCCGAGGGTCGCGGCGGCCGCGAGCGCCACGAGCACCCTCACGGCGCCCCCGCGGCCAGCCGGAAGCTGATGACCGCGCCCTCGCGCCCCTGGGCCTCGCAGCGGAGCCCCCCGGGGGGAACGCTCCAGGTGGCGGTGTCCACGAGCTGCCGGCGGCCCGTCCCGCAGTCGACGTAGAGGGTCTTGTCCTCGCTGGTGAACCGGATCGTGAGGGCGTCTCCGCGCCGCCGCGCGTGCGCGCGTAGGCGCCGCTCGATGCTCACGCTCGCCGCGCCGCCGGCCGCGATGGGATCGGTGCGCTGGGGCGTCGCGCCCCGCGCCCCGCTGCCCACGACGTAGACCGGGCCCCGCGCGCCGCTGTCCACGGTCAGCGCCAGCGGGGCCGGCACCGGCGGACGGGTGTCGCGTCGCCGGATCCGGGCGGTGTCCGTCGCCGACCCGCTCGCCGCGTCCGCCGGCCGGGCCTCGAGAGCCTCGACGACGTCGGTCGGCGCGGGAACGTCCGCGTCGACCTCGGTCACGGCGGCCCCGGCGTCTCCGGTGGGCGACACCCCCGAGAGCACCGGCGGGGCGGTGTCCTCGACGCTGAGGTCCGGAGCGGTCGCGGCGTCTTCGGGCGGCATGGTCTCGGTGATGTCGTCGTCTCGCGCCGCGGCGTCCGGCGGCGCGCCGGTGGCGGTGAGCGGCGCGCGGTCCAGCGGCGGCACGTCCCGTGGTAGCACGAAGGCCGTCACCCCGGCGACCGCCCCCAGCGCGATCGCGGCCGCGATGACCCGCGGCCAGCGCGAGCGCCGAGCGGGCGCGTCGCCAGGCTCGGAGCCGCCCTCCCCGGCGGTGGCCGAGGCGCCATCCGACAGGGCGACGAGGGTCCGGGAGGCCGCGGGGGTGCTGGGCGCTTCGGCGTCGCAGACGCGCTCGACGGCCTTCGCCAGCGCGCCGGGGTCCGGCGCCTGTCCGGCCGCCGCGAGGAGCTGCTCGCCGAAGCCGCGCGCCGAGGCCGTCCGGGCGTTCGGGTCCGGCGCCAGGGCCGCGAGCACGGCCGCGTCCACGGCAGGCGGCACGGTGCTCCTGAGGCTCGACGGCGGTGCCGGGAGGCGGTCGCGGGCGGCCAGGAGCTCGGCGAGCCCGACGGCCGCCCCTTGAGGCCGTGCCGGCACCCCGGTCAGCGCCTCGTAGGCGACCAGGGCCGCGGCGTAGACGTCGGCGGCGGGGCCGGCGGGCCGGCCGTGGAGCTGCTCGGGCGCCATGTAGGCCAGCGTGCCCTTGACGCCGGCGACGGTGGCGGCGTCGGTCAGGGCGGTCCGGACGACGCCGAGATCGATGAGCTTGACCGCGCCGTCCCTGGAGAGGAGCACGTTGGCGGGGTTGACGTCGCGGTGGACGAGGCCGAGCGCCGTCCCGTCGGCGGCGGTCGCCTCGTGGAGGTCGCTCAGCGCGGCGCAGAGGCCGCCCAACAACGCCCAGGTGGCGGGGAGCGGGAGGGGGCGTCCGCGGCGGGCGCGGTGAGCGAGGAGCGTCGCGAGGTCGACGCCGTCGACGTGCTCGAGGAGGAGCCACCCCGGGCCGCGGTCGAGGAGCCGCACGATGTTCGGCGAGTCCAGCTGGGCGAGGACGTCGCCCTCGCGGGCGAAGAGCGCGCGGTGCGCGTCGTCGGCGCCGGGCAGGAGGCGCTTGAGGACGGCGGTCTCGCGGCGGGCGTCGGCGGTCTCGCGGTCGACGAGGAAGAGCTCGCCCATCCCTCCGATGGCGAGGCGACGCCGGACGGTGACACCCGGGATCTGGGGCAGTGTCTCCAACGATTTACACCCGCGGCCACTATAGGGTCGGTCACGAACCCGCGTCCACAAGCTCGGGCGCCGTCCGCGCGGGTCTCGGGCGCGCCGCTCGGCGTCGCTCGCGTTCGTTCACCCGGGCTTCGCGCTGGCACGTGAGTTGCGTATGCTGTGCGCGAGCGGCGCCGAACGCCGCCGGGAGGGTTCGATGAACGCACGACGCGCCGAGCTGCCAGGCCTCCGGCCACTGGTCGCGGCGCTGGCGTGCGCGGCGCTCGCCGGCGGCTGCGAGGGCGAGGACGACGAGTTCACCGCGTGGGAGAACGCGGTGCCCGACCTGACCGCGCTGCACTACGCCTTCCCCGACGTCGAGACCTCGACGCTCGACGTCGCGGACGTGGGCCTCCAGACCGCGCCGCTGGTCGGTGAGGAGAGCGAGCTCTATGCCGCCGGGCGCAAGGCGACCCGCGCGGTGAACCGCGGGCTGGACGCGTTCCTGCTGGCGATCGCGCGCGTCACCCGGAACATCGAGCCGCGGCGGGTCTCCCAGGATCGGGTCGTCTGGCGGGGCGTCGCGCCGGCGTCCGCCGACGAGGATCTCTTCGTGATGAAGCGCGCCGAGGACGGGCACTACGAGTACATGCTCTGGTCGCGGGACCGCGTGCGTCCCGACGCCGAGTGGCGCTTCCGGCTGTACGGCAGCACGACGCCCACCGACGGGAGACGCCGCGGGCGCGGGGCGCTGTGGGTCGACCTCGAGAACGACCGCGTGTCGACGACCCACGGCAAGGTCCTGGCGCTCTGGGAAAACCTTCGCGAGCGGCGCGAGGTCGCGGTGACCTTCTTCTCGGCGACGACCGACGAGGAGCCCGCGCGGACGCGGAGCTTCATCTTCACGCGGACCGACGCCGGCAGCGTGATGGCATACGGGCCCGAGCTCGTGGACATCAACGACGACCCGGAGAAGGACGCCCTCGAGGAGGTTCGCCTCCTGACCCGCTGGAACGCGCAGGGCGTGGGGCGGAGCGACGCCACGGCGACCGGCGGGGACGTGACGGCCAACGGCTACGCGGTGGTCTTCCTGACCGAGTGCTGGGAGTCGCCGTCCCACGCCGTGACCTACGAGGCGGCGGCCGCGCGACAGCGCTCGACGACCGGCGCCGGCCCCCTCGAGCTGCTCAGGGAGAGCGGCGACCGCGCGAGCTGCCCGGTGGCCGATCCCGAGACGGCGGTCGTGCCCCCGATCGGCGACGAGCCGGAGGAGCCGCCGCTGCCCCCGGAGGCCCAGGAGGCGAGCCCCTGAGCGCCGGGTCCCGGCCATGATCGCGAACGACGTCGGCGACAAGAGCCTCGTGATGTGGTTCCGGCAGGACGTGCGGCGCGCGGTGCGGGCCGCGTGGCTGAAGGCGTTCCTGTTCGTGTTCCTGGCGATGGGGTTCCTGACGCCGCCGTTGAGCTCGTGGGAGTCGCCGCCGGCGCTGATCGTGGCCGGCTGGATCCTGGGCGGCGCGTCGCTCGTGGCGGGGCCGATCTACTTGATGATCAAGCTGCAGCGGGTCCTGTCGCCGGAGATCTACATCGCCGTACACCGCGGGGGGATCCTGTGGCACCGGGACGACGACCATCGTTTTCTGGCCTGGGAGCAGATCCGGGGAATCCGGGCCCGCGAGGAGGCTCCGGGGATCGTCGTCGCGACCGACGACGGCGCGGAGCTGGTCATCGACGAGGAGTTCATCGACGTGACCAGCGCGCAGCTGGCGGAGCTCCTCGAGGAGCTGCTCCAGAAGGCGCTCCTGGGGCTACCGGTCAAGCCGCGCGCCTGGCCCCGCTGAGCTCGGCCGGGCTGGATCGGGTCGAAACCGCCTCGGCGCTCTGCTAGGCTGCCGGCGTCCCGCAGGCCGTCCGTCATCTCCCGGCCAGGTACGGGATCGAAGGAACCACCCTCATCGAGGCGAGGGACGCCATGCGCATCCTTTATTCGTTGGCCCTGGGCGCGGTCATCACCGGTTCGGCGCTGAGCGGCTGCGGCGACGACGACACGAAGCCGAGCGACGACACGAGCGTCGCGGACACCGGCGCGGACACGAACGGCGGGGACGTCGCGACCGACACGGTGACGCCCATCGAATACACCAAGCCGGACTACTTCCCCGACAAGGAGAGCGACGCGGACGAGGTGCTCGCCCTCGACGCCCTGGGGCTCACGGGGTCGGTCCGGGTCGTGTACGACGGACGCGGGATCCCGCACATCTACGGCGACGACGTCAACGACATGGTCAAGGTGCAGGGCTACGTGACCGCGCGGGACCGCATCTTCCAGATGCACACGCTGCGGGCGGCGGCGAGCGGGCGGCTGGCCGAGTTCTCGGGCGGCGGGGCGCTGTCGGGCGACCTCTTCCTGCGGTTGATCAAGCTCCGCAAGACCGCCGAGGCGATGGCGGCGCGCACCGAGACCCGGGACCCCGAGCTGTACGCCGCCATGGAGGCGTACGCCGAGGGCGTCAACGTGTTCCTGGCGCGGATGAAGGCGGGCGACGAGACCGCGCCGCCCGAGGCCCAGATCTTCGGCTCGGAGATGATCACGCCGTGGACGCCCGAGGACACGATGACGATCGTGCGCCTCCAGACCTGGGACCTGGGCTTCGACGACCGCGACTACTCGCGGCTCGCGGACGTCATGGCGATCAAGGACAAGCACGACGGGACGGCGCTCGAGGGGGTCGAGGAGGACTACCTGAACTACGCGCCGATCCGCGAGGTGGCGACCCTCGAGCCCGAGGGCGGGGCCAACCAGGCGGGGACGTGGGACGTCTCGGCGACCCTCGAGAGCCCGCTCTTCGCGGGGCTGAGCGTGGCGCACCTGGAGAAGACGCAGCGCGTCTTCGACCAGCTCGAAGAGGGCCTCCACCACCCGTTCCGCGGGCCGGACTTCGGCAGCAACAACTGGGTCGTCTCGGGGTCGAAGACGGCGAGCGGGCGGCCCCTGGTCGCCAACGACACGCACCTGGCCCTGCGCAACCCCGCGGTCTTCTACCAGGTGGCGCTGTCCAACGCGCTGGCGGGGGGCGACTTCGAGGTCAACGGCATCAACTTCGCCGGGGCGCCCGGGATCACCCTCGGGCACAACGCCAACGCGGCTTGGGGCGCGACGGTCTTCTACTCGGACGTGACCGACGTCTACGTCGAGCGGCTCACGACGGACAAGTTGAGCGTCTATTACGACGACTCGGAGGTCGCGCTCGAGGAGCGGGTGGAGACGTTCCGCTTCGCGCAGCCCTCGGGCGGCGCCACCTGTGTGTCCGTCGGCCCCGACTGGCTGTCGCTGGTGCCGACGAGCGAGCGGGTCGAGGACGGGACCTGCGTCCTGGAGGTCACCTTCTACGACGTCCCGCACCACGGGCCCCTCATCCCCTGGAGCTTCGCCGAGACCGCCGGGGGCGACCCCATCGCGTTCTCGGTCCGCTGGACGGGCTATGAGGCGACCGACGAGCTGTCGGCGATCTGGGGCCTGAACAAGGCGGGCACCGTCGCCGAGATCAAGGCGGCGCTCGACGACTTCGGGGTGGGCGCGCAGAACTGGGTCTTCGGGCTGAAGTCGGGCGAGATCGGCTGGTACCCGTCGCACAACCTGCCGATCCGCAAGAACATCGCGGCGGGGGACACGACCTATCCGCCGTTCCTTCCGATGCCCGGTGACACCAGCGACACCGACTGGGACGGCTTCGTCGACCGCGCCGACCTGCCGCAGTCGGTGGACCCGGAGAAGGGCTACCTGGTGACGGCCAACGCGGACCCGACGGGGTGCTCCTTCGACAACGACCCGTTCAACGACGGGCCGTACCTCGGGTTCGGGCAGTGGACGGTGGGCTACCGCGAGGGGCGCATCACCGATCTGATCGGCGCGATGGTGGTCGGCGGCGACGTGACGGTCGAGAAGCTCCAGGCCGTGCAGGGGGACGACCGGTCGAACTTCGGCGCGACGATGACGCCGTTCCTGCTCGAGGCGCTCGCGGCGGCACAGAACGGCGACGACACGGCGGCCCAGGGGCTGCTCGACGATCGGGTGGCGGGCGCGGTGCAGCTGCTCGAGGCCTGGAAGGACGGCGGTTACCGGGCGATGAGCGGCGTCGGGGCCGAGTCCGGCAGCAGCGAGGCGCGGGCGTCGGCGGCGACGGCGCTCTTCAACGTGTGGGCGGTGATGCTGGTCCAGAACGTGCTCGTGCCCCACGACATGAGCCGCGGGGGGGATCACAAGCGCGCGCAGCTCCTCTACCGGATGTCGGCCGAGCCGCAGACGATGGTCAGCTGGGATCCGTCGCGGCTCGACAGCGCGCTGTGGGACCCGGACGTCACCGACGACGACAACGTCACGCGGACGCAGCAGATGGTGAAGAGCCTCATCGACGCCCTCGACTTCATGGAGGCGACGGACAAGGTCGGCGTCGCCCAGGCGGGCGGCTTCGGGAGCGCCGACAGCTCGACCTGGCGCTGGGGCGAGCTGCACACGCTCACGCTGAAGCACAACGTCTCGGCGGCCTTCGACATCCCGCCGACCAGCGAGCACAAGAACGGCTTCCCGCGGCACTGCGACACGTTCTGCGTGGACGCGTCGCACGCGGGCTACGGTGATACGCGCTTCACGTTCAGCTCGGGGCCGGCCATCCGCAACGTCTACGAGCTCCTCGACACGATCACCTACCACGGGGTGATCCCGGGCGGGCAGTCGGAGAACCCGAGCTCGCCCCACTACCGCGACGCGATGGATCTCTGGGTGCAGAACGAGGCGCCCCTCATCCCGTTCACGCCGAGCGACGTGGTGGCGGCCAAGGAGAAGGTCGTGGACTTCGTGGCCGCGGAGTAGCGGACGGCTCCGGCGGGCCCTGCCCGCCCCTGATCACGAGACCCTCGGTCGCCCTGCGGCCGGGGGTCTCGGCGTTCGTGGGTGTGCCTGACCCGGCCCCGTGCTTCCGTTTCGTCTCCACCGCCCGGCGGAGGTGCCGCGCCAGGACGTCACACAACGTGATCCAAAGCCGGATCACAACGTCTCACATCGTGTGACACGATGTGCACCGCACATCCGATTTTCCCTCCGAATCTCGGACACCTACCCATTTCGCTCGTCACGAGATGGACCGAAGGTCATTCCGGGGGTCCCTGGTCACCGGGATCATGGTCGACTGGCCGTCGGCCCCGCGTTCTTCGTGGTGAGAGCTGTTTCGTCGTCGTGGGCTGCCGGGGCTTGACGCGTGTCACGTCGTGATACATTGTGAGCCACAACGTGACACACGGAGGTCTCACGATGTCCGACGAGAAGAACGAGCGCGTGCTCCACGCCCGGATCCCCGAGTCCCTCGACAAGGAGCTCAAGGACAAGGCCTCGAGCCTCGGCGTCTCAGTCTCGAACCTGGTGCGCAACATCCTCAACAACGCCATCGACCTCGTGGAGGACGTGATCCACGACTCGACCCGGATCGCCCGCTCCTCTCGCGGCGACGCCGTCGTCGGGAGCGCCCCGCCGCCGGACATGAAGCCCGAGATCATCGGCTGGCAGCGCCTCGTCCTGCAGAAGAACGCGATCTGCGAGGTCTGCAACGAGATCCTGCCCCGCGGCACCGACGCCGCGCTCGCCGTCACCGACATCCCCGCGCCGCGCGCCATCCTGTGCGTCGCCTGCATGGAGGGCATGACCCATGAATCGTGAGCCCACCCAGCCCTCCTTCGTCGACTCGGTCGACGGCCTCCTCCGCCGCTTCGGCGCGACCCTCGGGAAGGCCGACCGCCTCGTCGCCGACGTACGCCGGGACGCCCGCACCGTCGCCGAGAGCTCCCGCGCGATGCTCGAGACGACCCGGGTCGCCGGCCGCCTCGTCCGGCACGGGGTGCCCAGGGCCGCCAGGATCGCGGCGACCCTCGCGCCCATCGCCGCCGCCTACCGCGTCCACGCCGGCCGCGCGCCCTACCTGCCGGCCGACATCGCCGCCCGCCGACTCGAGCACCTCCACCGCCGCTCGGCCGAGAAGGTCCACGACCTCTGCGTCGAGCTCGGCGGCGCCGTCCTCAAGGTCGCCCAGTTCGCCTCGTGCCGCGTCGATCTGCTCCCGCCGGCCTGGACCGACACCCTCGGTCGCCTCCAGGACCGCGTCCCGCCGGCCCCCCTCGAGGACGTCCTCGCGCTCCTGACCGCCGAGCTCGGCGCCCCGCCCGAGGAGGTCTTCGCCGAGCTCGACCCGGAGCCCCTCGCCGCCGCCTCCCTCGCCCAGGTCCACGCCGCCCGCCTGCACGACGGCGCCAGCGTCGTCGTCAAGATCCAGCGCCCGGGCGTCGGCGACCTCGTCGACGTCGATCTCACCGCGCTTCAGCTCGTCGCCGATCGTCTCGGCGACGTCGCCTTCGGCATGGACCCCGCCGCCTTCGTCACCGAGCTCGGGCGCTCGGTCCGGGCCGAGCTGGACTACACCGCCGAGGCCCGCCACATGGTCGCCGTGCGTGAGCACCTCGCCGAGCACCCCGGCGTCGTGGTCCCGGCCCCGCACCTCGACCTCTCCACCTCGCGCGTCCTCGTGATGGACCGCGTCGACGGCGCGCGACTGCCCGACTACCTCTCGGCCTGCGCCGACGCAGGCGACGCAGGCGACGCCGACCGCGACGCCGTCTTGCGCCACCTCGTCGACGTCTACGCCGCAAAGATCCTCGTCCACGGGACCGTCCAGGCCGACCCGCACCCGGGCAACTTCCTCGTGACCCCGGACGCGCGCCTCGCGCTCCTCGACTTCGGCGCCGTCCTGACCCTCGACGCCGCCTCCCGCCGCGCCTGGGCCGAGCTCGCCGGCGCCGCTCTCGCCCGGGACACCGACAAGATCGGCGGCCTCCTCGCCCAGCTCGGCTTCGCCCCGCACAGCGGCGACGCGGCCGACCTGACCGCCCTCGCCGGCCTCGTCCTCGACACCTTCCGCGACGGCGCCGCCGACCTCGGCCAGATCGACATGCGCGCCGAGATCGACCGCGGCCTGGCGCTCCTGCGCGACACGCCGGTCGCCGCCGTCCCCGACGACTTCGTCCTGCTCTCCCGGATCCTCGGCGCCCTCGCCGGCCTCCTCGTGGGCCACGGCGCCGGCTTCCCGCTCTTCCCCGTGGTCTGGCCGCACCTGCAGCGCGCGCTCGCCACGCCACGCAGCGACGCGGAGACAGCACCGCGCCCCGAGTGACGCGACGAGCGTCGCTGTCCGGGCGGTCGGGACGACCGCGAGCCGCAGGGATCTCGCCCACGCGACCCGCATGCCGGCGACCGCGGTCCGAGCGGACCGCGCTGGACGACGCGAAGGCACGGACGACCGTGGGCCGTGGGTTCTCCGCACCCGCTCCGCCGTCGGGACTGCCGCGGACCGTAGGGTTCTCGCCCACTTGGTCCGCGGTCGTCGCGACCGCCCAGGTACCCGCGCTCGGCCAGCGAGCTACTGCGGCCCGTGGGCGATGGCGGAGACGCTGCGGAGCGTCGGCACGTAGTCGGCGTCGTCGGTGTGGAGGGTCACCTCGACCTCGATGAAGCGCCCGACCGCGTCGACGCTGAGCGGCAGCGCCTGCGGCGGGAACGGCCCCTGGTAGCCGGACCAGCTCACCCCCTGGAGGCCGGCCTCGGTCGCGGCGACCCGGTAGCGGATCCGCAGGTACGTCGTGCCGTTTCCGGGCAGGGTCGCGTCGACGAAGATCGACTGCCAGCGCGTCTCGCCCTCGTCCCAGCCGGCGAAGATCTGCCGGTAGTAGCCGCTCGGCGCCGTGATGTTCCGCAGCGCGTACCCGGTCATGTCGCTGTAGGTGTACGGGTTGGCCCCGACCGGGAAGGTCCCGAGCACGGCCCCGCTCACCGGGTCGATCTTGGTGGCGTTGGACGTGCACTGGTTGACCGTCCAGACGTTGCCGTCGACGTCGAGCGCGACGCCCACCGGCCCCCGGTCGGCGCCGAGGTCGAGCGGCGTGTCCTCGGTCAGGGTGATGGCGTCGATGACGCTGACCTTGCGGTGCTGCCCGACCGTGCTCGAGCCGCACAGCTCGGCCCAGTTGTGGTGGCCGACGAAGACCTTGGCGCCCAGGATGTTGCCGTTGCCGTCGTTGATGACCTTCACGGCCACCCCGCGCGTCCTCCCCCGCGACGACCAACCGCCGAAGTGGGTCCAGCTGCCGGCCGCGGGATCGTAGCGCGAGAGCCCGTTGTCCTCGCCCGTGGCGACCCAGACCTTGCCGAGGTGATCCACCGCCAGACCGTAGACGTGCCGTCCACCGGGCATCGCCAGGAACAGCGTCTCCGCCCCGGTGTCAGGGTCGACGTGGCCGATGCCCCACGACGCGCGCGAGGCGTACCAGATGTCGCCGTCGCCGGTGATCGCCAACCCGTATGGTTTGTTCGAGAGCTGTACGGTCTGGAGCGTCTCGCCGGTCGCCCCCGAGAGCTTGCGCATCCGGTTCGAGTTCCAGAAGCCGATCCAGACGTCGTTGTCCTTGTCCACACCCGCCGCCCGCGCGCACCCGACCGAGCCGTTGCAGCCGCTGCCGGCGCCGTCCGGCTGCACCATCCACAGGATGCACTCGTCGTCGCTCACGCGCTCGCCGGGCTCGATGGTCCCGTTGGCGTTGGTGTCCCGCGACGTATCGATGACGCCGTTGCCGTTCCGATCGACGCAGTCCGCCTCGAGGATCGCGATCTTGGCGACCTTCCCGTCGCCCCGGCACGCCACGATCCCATCACCGTTGAGGTCGACGGCCGTCCGACTGGGGTCGCCGCAGACGTTGTAGCGCGCGATCTCCCGGCCGTCCGACGTATCGAGCCGCGACACCGAGTTCCCCGCGGAGTTCGCGATCCAGATGAACGGGATCGACGCCATACCGGTGGTCAGGCGCACGCCCCCCGCCGGATCCGCGACGAGGTTCTGCGCGTGGTCCCCCTCGACGTCGAGGGGCTCGCCGTCGTCGCCGCCGGCGTTCATCAGACACACCGGCGAGCACCCGCCGCACGGCGACAGGACGCCCTCGTCGGTCTCGCTGTCGCAGTCCTCGTCGACGCCGTTGCACACCTCGGGCGCCCCGAGGAACACCGTCGGGACCAGGTCGTCGCAGTCGTCCCCGGCCGAACCGGCGACGACGTCGCGGGTGACCTCGTCGGGGCCGCACAGGCAGCGCGCTTGGGCCGTGCTGCCGTGCCCGTCGCCGTCGGCGTCGCGGAGCCAGGGCGTGCAGCCGCTCGCGCCCTCCTCGTCGGTCTTGCCGTCGCAGTCGTCGTCCTCGCCGTTGCAGGCCTCGGCGGCGCCCGGATAGATCGTCGCGTCGAGGGGCGCACAGTCGTCGCTGTCGAGGGCCCCGTCATCATCGTCGTCGGGATCGACGCAGTCCGCCTGCCCGTCGTCGTCGACGTCCGGGAAGCCGTCGTCGGTCACGCCGTTGCAGTCGTCGTCGCGGCCGTTGCACTCCTCCGGGGTCGGGCTCCGGCCCACGCAGGCCATCGCGCCGTCCACGCAGCGGGTCTCGCCGGGGCAGGCCGCGCCCTCGTCCTCGACCACGCACGCCTCACCCGGGATGTCCTCGTCGACGACGCCGTCGCAGTCGTCGTCCACGCCGTTACAGGCCTCGGCGCTCGCCCCGCTGCCGGCGCAGGCGGTCAGGCCACCCGCCGCGCAGCCGCGGGCCCCACCGCAGGTCCCGTGCTCGTTGGTGAAGCGGCAGTCCGTCGACATCCCCAGCGCCACGCCGGAGGGGTTGCACTCACAGCTCCCCGACAGCGGCTTGCACTGCCTGGTCGGCTGACCGCCGACGCTGGTCATCTCGGCGCACCCGTAGCCGGCCGGGCAGTCGCCGTCCTCGGCGCACGCCACCCCGCAGAAGCTCCCGGCGTCGCCGTACGACACGCAGCGATCGGCGATGCTCGGCACGCCGGCGTTGCAGGCGACGTTGTCCCGGCACGGCTGACACAGGGTCGCCGTGGCGTTCAAGCAGACGTACTCGACGTCGTGGCCGCTGCGGGACACGCCCGCGCAGCGCCACCCGGTCGGGCAGTTCTCGAGGCAGGTCTTCGAGCACACGAGGCCCGTCGGTGACGCGACGCACCACCCGGAGTCGCAGTCCGCCTCGTCGTCGCACGGCCACAGGAAGCCCCCCTCGGGCGGCGGCCCGGTGTCCACCGGCTCGACCGTGTCGACCGGGGTCACCGTGTCCTGGGGAGCCACGGTGTCGTCTCCGACCACAGCGGTGTCGCTCGTCGAGGTGGTGTCCTCGGGCGGCGCCCCGCTGTCGCCCACGCTCCCACTCTTGTCGCTCGACCCGCAAGCCGCGCTCACGAGCGCGAACACGAGCCCCACGCCCAGACGCCAGTCGGCCTTCACGCGCACCTTTCACCCCCCCCACGGGTTCGTACACCCGGGCGACCGGGAACCCTCCCCCGGCCTCGTGACAAGACTGTCCGGGCGCACCACCGGAGTCAATCAACGCGCGAGAGTACCGCGGTCAGCGCGAGGCGCCGCCCTGCTCGGGCGGCGGATCCTCGTGGTCGCCCGCCTCGTCGTGCCCGCTGGGCTCCTTGGCCCTGGCCGGCGCCTTCTCGGACGGCGACGCCGGATGCGCTCCGAAGCCCCAGCTCCCCTGCCGGGGCAGGACCTCGAACTCGAGCACGTGGACCCGGCGGAGCTCGTCGATCTCGACGCCGTCGCCGACCGGCAGCGCGCGCGTCTCCGAGGCGTCGCCCTTGGCCTCGGCGTCCCACAGGCCGATGACCATCGCGTACCTGCCGGGCGGCAGGACCTTACGCGGCTGATAGCGGAAGACGTCGGAGATGAACTGCCCCGCCCGCCAGGATTCCGTGGGGAAGCGCCCATGGACCGGCACGTGATCGGCGTTCGCGAAGGTCTTCGCCTCGGGCGAACGGCCGATGACGTGGGTGAAGAGCTTCCAGCGCTCGCCGAGGGCCTCGAGGCACTCGAAGTGGAGCGTCACCTTGAGCGGATCCCCCTGGAGGATGCGATCCTGCGCGACGTCGACGCCCACCAGCCGGAGCTTGTCGCCGAAGGTCACGTCGAGCGGCCGCGCCGGCGCCGGCGGGAGGTCTGACACGTTACCCCGCCGGAAGCGCTCGATCTGCATCGCGTAGCGCCGCTCGGTCGCCTGCGAGAACGCCAGCAGATCCTCGGTCAGCGCCTTCACCCGATCGGGCGGCGCGGCCCCGGAGGCGAGGAGGTCGGAGCGCTCGCGCGGATCGGCCGCGAGATCGAAGGCCTCGTCCGGCCGCCGGCCGAAGTGGTGGACGACCTTGAGGTCCCCCTCGCGCACGGCGGCGCAGCGCTGCCCGTACCAACACCACGCGTACAGCCGCTCGTGTCCCTCGGGATCGAGCAGGCTGCGCCCCGGGAGCCCCGACCGGACCGGCATCCCCGCCAGCTCGAGCACCGTCGGCGCGATGTCGATGTGCTGTCGGAGGCCGCGAATGTGGCTCCCCGGCGTGACGCCCGGCCCGACGAGCACCGCCGGGACGTGGAGGCCTTCTTCGTAGATGACCGTGTCGTGCTGTCGTCGCCCGTGCTCGCTGAAGCCCTCGCCGTGGTCGCCGACGACGATGAACACGGTGTCGTCGAAGAGCCCGCGCTGCTCGAGCCCGTCGATGAGCTCGCCGACGAAGTGGTCCACGTAGGCGATGGCGTTGAGGTAGTCGTCCTCGAGGCGGCTCCGCCCCAGCTTCCGGCGCTGCCAGTGCTTCGGCACGACGTACTTGTGGTGGGACGCCAGCGTCATGACCGTCAGCAGGAACGGCCGGTCCTTCGGGCGCGCGTCGACCCACGCGAGGGCCGGCTTCAGCATCGCGTCGTCCTCGAAGCCGAAGTAGCTCGTCTCCTCGAAGCCCTCGCCGTCGAGGGACTCGCGGGAGATGAAGGCCTCGAAGCCGGCGTTCTTCACGAACTCGTCGCGCCGCTCGAACATCGCCGTCGCCGGCTGGATGAAGGCGGTCGACCAGCCGTGATCGCGCAGCAGCTGCGGCAGGCACGTCGTCGGGAGCCCCTCGGGCCCGGCCTCGGTGATCTCCTGCTGCGGGCGGGGGTGGATACCGCACAGCAGGCTCACGAGCGCCTTGCTCGTGTGGGGAACGGTCGTCCACATGCTGTCGACGGTGGCGCCGCGGGCGGCGAGCTCGGCGAGCTCGGGCGTCGTGGGCAGGTCCGGGTCGAAGAGCGTCGTCGACTTCGCCCGCATCGACTCGAGGAAGATGAGCACGACGTTCGGCCGCGGCGCGTCAGGTCGCACGTCCAGCTGCACCGCCTCGACGGGCTCGAGCGCTTCGACCGCCGCCGCCTCGATCGCTGGGGCGGAGTCGACGTCCCCGACCGTGAAGGCGATGAAGACGTTCTCGCGCAGCGGCTCGGCCGCCCCGGGGAGGGTCGCGGCCGACATCAGGAGGCCGCCGACGACCAGCGCCCCGCCAGTCGCGAGGTACACGCTGACCGGTCGCCGAACCCAGGCGCCGAGCGCGGGCCGAGACGTCGACGACAGCGCCGCGAGCCGGCCGCGCCGACACACCCAGAGCGGTAGCGCGTTCAGCGCGAGCACCCCGGCGCCCGCGGCCCAGACGAGCCACGTCGTCTCGCTGGCGTAGACCTCTTTGAGCGCGGCGAAGTGCGCGATCCCGTAACCCAACAGGTCCGCGTCGAGGAGCGATCCCGTGGTCAGGAAGAAGCCGTGCTCGACGACCGCGAGCGCCATCATGAAGAGCACGGCCAGATGCAGGATCAGCCGCGTCGCGACCCGGCCCCACCCCCGCGTCACGTCGACGAGCACCGCCGTCAACGCGGTCAGCACGACGAAGAAGGCCAGGTCCTCACCCACCCCGGCGAGCACGCCGCCGAGGTCGGCGTCGAAGCGCACGAGCTTGTGGACCTTGCACCCCAGCACGAGGAGCGCCAGCGGCCCCACGAGCGCCAGGGCGTAGCGGACCGAGGGCCCTCGTGGGGGACCGAAGGAGCGCTTCGCGCGCGGCTGGACGGATTCGAGCATCACGACCGGGCGTTATAGCGGCCCCGATCAGCCAGCGCCACCGTTTCGTCGCGAGTCCACCTCGACCTGAAGCCGGGTCCCTCGGCGCAGGCCCAGGACCTCACGGGCGGAGCCGTCCCGCACCGCGACCTCGAGGCGATCCTCGCTGCCGACCAGCGCGACCGGAGATCCGCTCGCGACGTCGCCGAAGGTCTTGGCGACCGGGAGGGTCCCGCCGTCCGGCAGCCGGACGACCACCGCGCGCCCGCGGGACCAGGCCGAGAGCTGCCAGGCGCTGAGGTTCGTCACCAGGTTGCCGAAGCCGTCGACCCGCACGATCGTCGCGCCGAGGTGCCCGCCGATGGGCGCCGGCGCGGGGTCGGACGGGAGCTCCACCAGCTCGACCGTCGGCCCCACCTCTTCGGGGCTGATGAGACCGGCGGCGAGCGCCGCGGCGGTAGGCGCGAAGACGTCGCGCCCGTGGAAGGTCGACGAGCGCCGAGGCGGCAGGTGCTGGTGCTCGTCGATGCGCCAGGCGCGCAGGCTCTCCCGCGCGCGCTCCGGCTGAACGGCGCGGGCGGTGGCCGTGGCGGCGTCGATGAGGAGGCCGTTGTCAGGCCCGACGAAGACGTGCTCGCCGCCGACGACGACGACCGCGGCGCGCTCGGTCCCGACGCCGGGATCGACCACCGCGAGGTGGACCGAGCCGCGCGGGAACCACCGGCACGCGGTCGCGAGGGTCCCGGCGCCGTGGGCGACGTCCTGGGGCGGCACGTCGTGGGCGATGTCGTGCAGGCGCAGGTCCGGCGCAATGTGGAGCATCACGCCCTTCATCGCGCCGACGTAACCGTCCGCGGTCCGGAAGTCGCTGGTCAGGGTCACGATACCGTTGGCTTCGAAGGCGAGTCTCACGGGGCGTCCTCACGCACGGTCAGGTCGGCGACGGCGTCCAGGGTGTCCGGGGGGTCGGCTGGGTCGAACTCCAGCACCGAGCCGAGGGTAGCCCAGGCGCCCTCCTCGTCGAAACCCGCCAGGGCCACGAGCGCGTCGACGAGGTCGTCGAGACGCAGCGCACCTGCGAAGCGCAAGGGCGAGACGACGCCCGCCTCGTCCACGGCGCCCGAGAAGACGGCGCCGGTCACCCGCACCGTCGCGGCGACCACGCCGGTCGACGGATCGGCGATGGGCAGGACGAACTCGGCGGGCTCGGTGACGAAGGTCCCGTCGTCGCCGAAGCTGGCGAAGCCGGTGGCGTGGAAGTCGGCGAAGGCCGGGGCGCCCAGGGACGCCGTCACGGGGCCGAAGGCGAAGTCCCCGTCGACCCCGGGGACGAGGGCGAAGTGGAAGCCCGGCGCGAGGGCGCCGAGCACGGAGCGGGCGACGTCGGAGTCGGGCTCGACCAGGGCGAAGCCGCCGGAGTCGCTCGCCGCGCGCAGATCCACCCGCGCGATGACCCCGGCCACGGCGAGCGGCGGCCCGTCGCTCTCGAGGGCCCCGGAGAGGCGATAGATGCCCGGCTCGGCGTAGTCGTGAGAGGCCTCGCCGACCGCGACGCTGGTGCCGTCGCCCAGATCGACCGTCCCGCTCAGGCCTTCGAGCTCTGGCCAGTGGAGGTCGACCGCCGTGCCGGGGGCGGCGCTCACCGGCGTCGCCGAGAACGCGCCCGGATCCGAGACCGCCGAGCCCGAGACGAGGTCGGCGACCTGCTGCTGACGGTAGTTCCAGTACCAGAGGAGGTGGGTCTTGGCGTGGACGCGATAGGGGTAGGTCGTGCCGTTGGGGACGGCGAGCTCCGGCGTCGGGCCGCCCCCGAACATCTGGGCGGCCGGGTAGCGGTAGGCGGCCTCGCGGCGGCGAATGACGACCTCGGCGCGAGCCAGCTCGGCGGCGGCGACCTCGAGGGCGGCGGTCACCTCGGCGGTCTCCTCGCCCGCGGCGGCGCGGAGCGCGAGGACGGTCTCGTAGAGGGCCTTCGTGTGCGCGGCGCGGACCCCGTTGATGGCGACGCCGTCGACGATCTCGTCGAGCCAGCGCCGGCCGCCCTCCGGGACGCTGTCGCGGACGGCCTCGAGGCGCGTGACCCAGGCGTCGTAGGCGTCTGCCAGCTCGCCGAGGCGCGCCAGATCCGTCGCGACGAAGCGGTCGACGTCGCCCTGGGACATCGTCAGGACGGTCCGGAAGGCCACGCGGACGGGGCGGAACCCGAGGCCGGACGCGGCCGCGATCTCGTCGGCCGGGTCCTCGCCGGCGAAGTAGGCGTAGAGGCCGCCCGGGAGGCCGTCCCAGTCCTCGCGCGTGAGGAAGTCGTCGGCCTGGTGCGCCATCACCTCGTCCAGCACGGCCGCGACCTCGGTGGCGGCGTCGCAGCGGGTCGGCCAGGCCTCGGGCGCGCAGAAGGGATCGGTCAGCTCGTCGAGCACCTGGCGGAGGGTGACGTCGGCGTTCCAGTGCCACATCCCGACCGCGTAGTCCTGCTGCCAATACCCCCAGGCGTGGCCGCTGTTGAACATGCGGTGGTCGCTCAGGGTGCCGCCGCCGCGGGAGGCGAGCAGCGGCTTGACGAGCTCGATGTCACGCCCGCGGGTGTACATGTAGAGCGGCAGGTAGACCGGGATGGGGTTATCGAAGGAGAGCCACCACGAGCCCTCGGGGAACCAGGTCAGCCGCCGTCCCTCGGCCGACGCGCGCTGCATCAGGCAGAGCTTGTGGGCGAAGGTCTTCTGGTTGTAGACGTGCGCCGGCCCCTCGAGCGGGTGGAACATCACGGTGTGGACCTTGACGCCCAGGCGCGGGTCGCTGTGGAAGGCCAGGTCGTAGTAGTCGCAGACGCCCCGGTCGTTGGTCCCCGGAGGGCACCCGAGGTCGTCGTAGTTGTCGACCGGCTGGCTGCCGGTGGTGTGGTCGTTGATCTCGACGGGCAGGTCCGGCCGGAGCTCGAGCGCCTTGGCGCCCGCCCAGTTGATCCACTGGATCGTCTCCTGATCCGGCGTCGTCGTCAGCTCGGTCGGGCCGAAGTGGATGCCGAAGAGGAAGGCGTCGCCGGCGTTGTCGATGGCCTCGGTCACGACCGCCTCGATCTGGTCCTTCACGGGCGTCGGCAGGCTCGGGTCGATGGACGCGGTCGCGCCCTGCTGCTGGTTGTGCAGCGTGATGCCGGTCCCGCCCCGCATCCCGAGGACCGCCCGGAGGTCGCCCAGCTCGGCCACCCGGCGGGCGCGGGACTCGGCGCTGGCGACGCCACGACCGGCCCCTCGAAACGTGTCGCCGCGGTTCTTGACGATCCAGTCGTTGACGTGGACCGCCTCGTCGATGGGGAAGTCGCCGTCGCTGAAGGCCTCGAGGTGCTCGAGCGGGTGCGAGCCGTGAAACGAGTAGCCGCGGTGCGCGAAGTCCGGGCTGTAGACGTCGCCGCTCGCCGGGGCGAGCGCCGTGGCCGTCCGGGTCCGGGCGCGGACCTGCTCGGCCGGCAGGCTCGGGACGTGCTCGTCCTCGGGGTGGTAGTAGCGGACGCCGAGGCGGCGGAGCACCTCGTAGACCGCGTACTGGCGGCCGAGCGTCCCGCGGCTGGCCGTGTAGACGACGGTCGCGCCGCCCTCGTCGTCGAGGTGGTTGTCGAAGCTCCCGACCTCGGCGGCGGTCAGGAGGTAGCTGTCCTCGCTCGGCGCGTCGGCGAGGCGGTCGGGCCCGATCACGGCCTCCGCGACGGCCTGGGCGTCGATGACCAGCACGAGCCCCGCGCGGTGTTTCTTCGCGAGCGCCGCGACGCCCGACTCGTCGAGCCCGTCGCTCCGCTCGACGACGGGCACCACGCCGACCAGCCGCTCGAGATACCCGGCGGCGGTTTCCACGACGCGCTCGAGCGCCGGATCCGCGACCGCCGTCTGCGGCGCCAGCACCACCACCGCGCCCTCGGCGGGCTTGTCCACCGTGGCCGGGTCGTCCCCGCAGGCGGCGACGAGAACGAGAGACGAGAGGAGGAGCAGGGCTCCCGCGAGGCGCTGCTGCATGGGGCTAGTCCGGAGGCAGGGCCAGCGCCGTCAGCTCCTCCTTGAGGGGGCCCTCGAGGAGCAAGGGCGCCAGGCGGTTCAGGATCTCGGCGGCGCGCGCGCGGTCGCCGGCCGCGGCGTGGGCGCGCAGGAGCGTCTCGAGGAGCTCCGGCTCGTCGGGGGTGAGGCGGAGGCCGCGCTCGGCGCAGTGAACCGCCAGATCCGCGGCGCCGGCCCGCAGATGCAGCGTCGCGGCGTGTCGCAGCGACGACGCCGCGCGCCGGTACGCGGTCATCGGGTCGACGCCGTCGGCCTCGGCGTCCTCCCAGGCCTCGGCGCGCCGCTCGTAGAGGTCCGCCAGCTCAGCGATCCGCCCGGCGCCGTCGAGGTAGCGCTCGACCCGGCCGAAGACGTCGACGTCGAGCGGGCGCCACGAGAGGTAACGCCGCCAGCGCGCATAGGCCCCGTCGGGATCGCCGAGGTGGTCGGTGAGCAGGAAGCCCAGCTCGCGCAGGTAGGCCGCCGACTGCTCGGCGTCGAAGACCACGTCGAGCAAGCGCTCGAGGACCTCGGCCCGCTCGGCGTAGGCGTCGCCCTGACGCAGCACGTCGACGAGGACCTCGAGGGCCGGCACGTAGTCCGGATCGATGGTCAGCGCCTCCTCGAGCGCCCAGCGCGCGCCGGCGGTGTCCCCCGCCCGGAGGCGCCCCTCGGCGGCCTGCATCGCGGCGTCGATCCGCTCGGCCTCCGCGGCCTTCGCGTCGAGGGTCGCGTCGACCGCGGCGCCGGCGGTGGGCCGTTGGATCGTCGCGCTGGCCGTCGGCGCCCGGGAGGTCGCCGGCAGCGCCTCGAACTCCTGGGTGTCCGCGGGCAGGGTCGACCGCGCCTCCGGGCGCGGCGTCTCGACGGGGCGCTCCTGAGCCGGCGGCGTGACCTCGCGCACGGCGGCCATCCCGACGACGCTCGGGCGCCGCACCGGCGCGGTGTCGAAGGGCGCACGCTCGCGGTAGGGCGTCGGGCGCTTCGCCCGGTCACGGACGCCGAGCTGCTCGGCGTCGGCCTCGAGGACGAGCTTCAGCTCCTGGGCCGGGACGTGGTCCGGGTCCGCCTCGAGGATCCGCTCGAGGAGGGCCAGCGCGCGTCCCGGTTCTCCCCGGTCGGCGAGGTCGAGGGCCTCTTCGTAGCGTGCCGGAATCACGCGCGGTGGCGGCGGCGCGGGGGCGACCGGGCCGACCTCGAGCCCGAGGCGGCGGCGCAGGGCGACGGCGCGGGGATCACCGGCCGCGGCCGGCGTCACGCGCTTGAGCGTCGCCTTCGCCTGGCCCGGGGCGTCGAGCCCGTCGAGCTGGAGCTCGGCGAGGCGGATCCGGCACGCGTCACGGGTCGCCTCGTCGGCGGCGAGGGTCTCGAGGCGGCTCAGGACGCCGATGAGCGCGATCCCCTGCTCGAGGGTCTCGAGGGCCCGCCGGAGGAGCTCGAGCGCGTCGACGTTGCGCGGGGCGAGGCGGACGGCCTCTTCGAGGACCGGGCGCGCCTCGGCCGCGTCGTCGAGCTCGTCGAGGGCGACCCGACCGAGGCGGACGAGGAGCTCGACCCGCGGCTCGGGCTCCTGCTCGAGGGGGAGGCGGCGCTTGCCGAGGCTCTGGTGGCGCGGCCACATCCCGAACTCGGCGTAGAGGTCGAGCAGGCGGGCGGCGACCTTCGGGGCCTCGGGGCCGTCAGGGGCCTCCTCGATGGCGGCCTCCCACGGGGTGATCGCGTCCCAGCGGAGCCCGAGGGAGGCGTAGAGCTCGCCCACTCGATGGAGGACGCGGGCGCGGGCGGCGCCGGGGGCGGCGCGCTCGGCGCTCCGAGCGAGGCGGTCGACGAGCAGCTCGCGCTGTCCGAGGTCGGGCGTGCAGCGCTCGAGGAGCGCGAGCGCGGTGGCGTCGTCGGGGATCGCGTCGAGGACCGTGAGCACGGCCTTCAGCGCGGCGGCGCTCTCGCCTCGGGAGAGGAACCCCTCGGCCCGCAGCGCCTGCGCCTCGGGCCAGCGCGGGCTCTGGGCGTCGATGAACTCGAGGTAGCGCTCGGCGAGGACCGGCTCGCTGGCGTCGAGGGCGATGCGCGCGAGCACGAGGGCCGGCTCGTCGTCGATCGGGGCGAGGTCCACCGCCCGCCACAGGACGCGCCGCGCGCGCCCGGGATCCTTCATGGTCTCGAGGGCCAAGCGAGCGAGCCGCGCGATGACGCGCACGGCGTTCGAGGCGTCGGCCGCCGGGAGCTGGCGCAGCGCGCCGTCGAGGATGCGGACGGCCTCGAGCGGGGCGCCGCTCTGGCGCTCGACCTCGGCGAGGGCGAGCTGGGCCTCCAGATCGTCCGGTGACGCCTCGAGCACGACCCGCAGGAAGACCCGCGCGTCCTCGGGCTGGCCGCGGTCGAGGGCGTGGCGCGCGAGCCGGAGCCCAGCGTCCCGGGTGCGGTCGCGGCTCCGCGCGGCGAACAGCAGGCGCTTGTAGAGCGGCAGCGTCGCCCGCAGATCCCCGTCGGCCCCGTTGAGGCCGATGAGCATCTCGAGCGCCTCCTCGTGGTCGGGGGAGCGCTCGAGGACGCGGCCGAGGGCGGCGCGGGCCTCCTCGGGGGCGGTCTCGCGGAGGATCTCGGCGACGGTCAGGTCGGCGGCGGTGGCGTCCTCGCGATCGGCCGGCGCGGTGAGCACGGCGGCGAGGCGCTCGAGCTGGACGGCCGCCTCTTCGAGCCGGCCGCGACCGAAGGCGATGGAGGCGAGGCCGCAGAGGGCGGGCTCGTAGCTCGGGGCGACGCGCAACAGATCCCGGCAGACGCGCTCGCCCTCGTCGTGGAGGATCGCCTGGGAAGCGCAGATCCCGATGAGGCGCTCGGCGAGGAAGCCCGGCTGGGGCGGCCCGTCGAGGGCGCGGTAGACCTCGGCGAGGGCCTCTCGCACCTGCTGGTCCGCGAGGAGCCGGTCGACCTGGCCGTGGTGCCGCTTGAGCTCGAGGTCCTCGACGAAGCGCTCGAAGGCGCCCCGGAGCGCGCTCTCGCCCATGGCGTCGGTGTCGAGGGTCAGGACCGGGCGCTGCTCGGCGTCGTCGCTCCTGAAGCGGGCGAGGAGCCGCCCCTCGCGGACCTCGACCCCACGGGCGCGCAGCGCCGTCACGTCCGGGAGCTTCCAGCCCAGCGCCGAGAGCGCGAAGGCCAGCGCCGGGCGCACGATTCGGAGCCGCGCCGTCGTGAGCGTCCGGTCGACGACGAGGTCCGCGGGGAGGAGATCGATGATGTGGCCGGCGAGGAGCGGCCACGGCTCGTTGACCTGGCCGTAGACGCGCACCTGGTAGAGGGACAGCGTCAGGGTCGGCTCGTCCGCGGTGGGCTCGGGGTCGGCGACGAGGCGCGCGCGCACGGTGTAGCGCGCGCCGTCGTCCGTCCGGCCGGCGAGGACCAGGCTGTCGTCGTGGGCGTTACCGCCGAGGCGCCCGCCGGAGACGCGGTGGAGCCAGTCGAGCAGCACCCGCGCGTCGACCGAGAGCTCGAGGGCGTCGGCCTGGCCACGGTGGTGCCGGAAGCGCTCGATCCCCTCGCGGAAGTCGAAGGGGAAGCTCACGTGCGGCAGGTGGACGACGAGCTCGGACAGCTCGGCGCCGCCGGGCAGCGGCGCCCCTCCGAGCACGATGGACACGCGCCTGCCCTCGACGCGGAGGCTCCACACCGGCCCGCGCAGCACGGTCAGGAGCCGGCTTTGCGCGGCGTCGTGCAGGGTTGTCGGCAGGTTGTCGCTCACTCGGGGGGGCCTTCACCGGGGGGGCCGCGGACCGCGGGTGCGGCGGAGTATAGTGTCTGTTTCCGGATATCGCGACACCGGCTACAGTCCCAGCGTGTTGTCGCCGCCGTCGTCGTTTTCGTGGTCGCCGCGACGCGAGCCCTCCGGACGCCGATGGGGTCGCGTAGTCGCGCTCGCCCTCGTCCTGACTGGGCTCGCGCTCCCCGGGACGGCGGCGCGGGGCTCGTCCTTCGACCTCTACGGCTTCAGCGCGCGGGCCCGCGGGATGGGCAGCGCGCAGGTCGCGCTGGGGATCAACTACGACGCGGCCTACTACAACCCGGCGAATATCCTCTCGCGCAAGCAGACCCACTTCGGGATGGGCCTCGACCTGGTGGTCCCGGCGCTGGACTTCGACGCGGTCGAGGGCCAGTTCTCCCCGCTCATGCCGGACACCTCGGCGGGCTTCCACCTCGGCGGCTCGACGCCGATAAGCGGGGCGTTTCAGGACCTGCTGGGCTTCGGCATCGCGCTCTTCCACCCGCTGACCAGCGGCACCAAGATCGAGTCGATCGACCCGGCGACGCCCTACTTCTATCGGTATCAGAACCTGCCGGACAAGCTGGTCCTGGCGCTCGCCCTGGCCGGCGAGCCCGCGCCGTGGCTCCGTATCGGCGTCGGGATGCAGGTGCTCGCGACCTTCGACGGCGAGGTCGAGGCGTCGATGTCCCTGGCCGAGGGGCGCTTCACCCGCGAGTCCATCGACGTCCAGATCGTCCCGTCGGTCTCGCCGACCCTGGGGCTCGCCTTCGGTCCCTTCGAGGGGCTCCGCTTCGGCGCGACCTGGCGCCACGAGCTCGAGCTCGACTACCAGCTCCCGGTGAAGGCGACGATCGAGGGCATCGGCGACCTCGACGTCTACGTCCACGGGGTCAGCCTGTACACGCCGAGCCAGCTGGCGCTCGGGCTCGGCTGGGAGAGCGCCCCCGCGCCGGAGCCCGGCGTGTCCGTCGAGGCGGGCCTCACCTGGGAGCTCTGGAGCGCCGCCCCGCCGGCCGGCGCGGACTTCGTGCTGAGCGTGGACGACAGCGAGGTGCGGCCGCCGACGGATCCGCAGGACGCACCCGAGGCCCTCATCGACGTGCGCTCCGAGGGCGCGCCGGTCGGGGCCCGGGACACGGTCACGCCGCGCATCGGGGTCGAGTGGCGCCCGGACACCACCTGGACCGCGCGGGCCGGCTGGTTCTGGCGCCCTACCCCGCTGCCGACGCCCGTCTACCAGACCAACCTGCTCGACGCGACGGCCCACGTCTTCAGCCTCGGCGCCGGGGTGACCTTCGGCGACCCGATCGGCGTGTCCCCGGCCCCGCTGAGCCTCGACCTGACGCTCCAGCTGACGCGCCTCGACCAGCGCGCGGTGCGCAAGGACCCCGCCGGCCGCCCGACCGGCGCCTACACCTTCGGCGGCCTCATCTGGCACGTCGGGCTCGACCTCCGGCACGACTACTACTGATCGCCCCGAGCTCGTGACCGCGACGTTGACGCGCGGCGACTAACGTAATAGTCGAAGTTACATGAACGTCGACAGCCGCCTCTCCGGGGTCCTCCACGTCCTGCTCCACCTGGGGCGGGAGCGCGATCCGATGCCCTCGGACCGCCTCGCGCAGGCGATGGGCACCAACCCGGTCGTGATCCGTCGCCTGATGGCCGGCCCCCGCGAGCGCGGCTACGTCCGTTCGGTCCGCGGGCACGGCGGGGGCTGGGCCCTGGCGCGCGAGCTGTCGGAGATCACGCTGCTCGACGTCTACGAGGCCCTCGGACGCCCGACGCTGCTCGCCGTGGGCCACCGCCACGAGGCCCCGAAGTGCGGGCTCGAGCGCGCGGTGAACGCGGTGCTCGACCGGGCCTTTCACGACGCCGAGGCGCTCCTGCTCGAGCGGCTCGGCGACGTCTCCCTGGCGCAGCTCGCCGCCGACGCCCGCTTCGGAGCCTGTGACTCACGCGGGGCCGACGCCTCCGCCGACCTGGAGAGAGACCATGGAAGCCGCTGACTCCATCCGCACCCCCGAGGCGTACTTCTCGAACCCCGCCGCCATCGCGGACTACGCCGAGGGGCCGCCCCGCTTCGTCCCCGGCTTCGCGGCGCTCCACGCGATGACCGGGATCCTGCTGGCCGAGCGAGCGTCCGCGGACGCGCGCGTGCTCGTCCTCGGCGCCGGCGGCGGGCTCGAGCTGAAGGCCCTCGCGGAGGCCCACCCCGGCTGGACCTTCACCGGGGTCGACCCCGCCGGGCCGATGTTGCGTGTCGCTGAGCGAACCCTCGGGCCCCTGATGGACCGGGTCGAGCTGATCGAGGGGACGATCGACGACGCCCCCGCCGGGCCCTTCGACGGGGCGACGTGCCTGTTGACGCTCCACCTCCTCGACGCCGCGGAGCGCCGGCGGACCGCCACGGCGCTCCGCGATCGCCTCCGACCCGGCGCGCCCTTCGTCGCGGCCCACTCGAGCATGTCCGACGAGCCTGAGGCCCGCGCCGCGTGGCTCCAGCGCTACGCGGCGTTCGCGGTCGCCTCCGGCGTGCCGAGCGAGACCGCGGAGAACGCCCGCACGGCGGTCGCGGCCAGCCTGAACGTGCTCAGCCCCGAGCAGGACGCCCGAATCCTCGAGTCCGCGGGCTTCTCGGGCGTGTCCCTCTTCTACGCCGCCTTCACCTGGCGCGGCTGGATCGCCTACGCCTGATCCGAGCCGGCTCAGACCTGCTCAAGCAGGTGTCCGAGCTTGACCTTCTTGGTCGCGAGGTAGTTCTGGTTGTGCTCGGTGGGGACGACCTCGATGTTGACCCGCTCGACGACCTCCACGCCCTGGGTCTCGACGCCGGCGACCTTTCGGGGGTTGTTGGTCATCATGCGGACCTTGCGGACCCCGAGGGCGAGGAGCATCTGCCCGGCGATGCTGTAGTCGCGCAGATCGGCGGGGAGGCCGAGGTCGACGTTGGCCTCGACCGTGTCGCGACCGGCGTCCTGCAGGGCGTAGGCGCGGACCTTGTTCGCCAGGCCGATGCCGCGGCCCTCCTGGCGCAGGTAGAGGACGGCGCCGCGGCCCTCCTCCTGGATGCGCTGGAGCGCCTCGTGGAGCTGCGCGCCGCAGTCGCAGCGCTGGGAGGTGAAGACGTCGCCGGTCAAGCACTCGGAGTGGAGTCGGACCAGGGCCGGCTCCGGGCTCCGCAGGTCACCTACCGACAGCGCGAGGTGCTGCTGGCCGGTCAGGCGGTTCTGGAACGCGCGCACCATGAACTCGCCACACGCGGTCGGGAGCGTGGACTGGCCGAGCTGCACGACGAAGGACTCGCTCGCCATGCGGTGGGTGATGAGGTCGTCGATGGTGATGTGCGGCAGGTTGTGGTCGTCGGCGAAGGCGACCAGGTCGTCGCCGGTCACGACCTCGCCGTCGGGGCCGAGGATCCTGCAGAAGGTCGCCGCGAGGGGCTGCACGCCAGCCACCCGGGAGAGATCGACGCCCACCTCCGCCCAGCCGGGGTGGACTACGACGCCGCCGGGGTCGGCGACCGCCGGGAAGACGTGGCCGGGGCTGACGAGGTCCTCGGCGTGGCTGGCGAGGTCGGCGATGACGTGGATCGTGCGCGCGCGGTCGGCGGCGCTGATGCCGGTGGAGACGCCGGTCCGGGCCTCGACCGAGGCGGTGAGGCGCTCGCGGGCGAGATCGTACGGCGCGCCGGTGGCGACGAGGCCGAGGCGCTCGAGGCGGTCGGGGGGGAGCGCGACGCTGACCAGGCCGCACGCGTGGGTGGCCATGAAGGTCACGATGTCGTCGCTGGTCTGGGCAGCGGCCGCGACCACGACGCCGCCGCGCTCGGGGCGGGTCGTGTCGCGCACGACGACCACCTGACCGTGGCGGTAGGCGTCGGTCGCGGCGGCGATATCGGGGCTGTGCGGCGGTGGCGCGTACGTCATGGCGCGGAACCTATTGCAGGGGGGCGGGCACGTCGAGTCCGAAGTCGCCGGTGTAGTGACTCACCAGGGTATGACATCGATGTCATGGTGGCTCCTCTCGCGCGTTGGCCGGGCGGATGCCCGCAACGTCAGCGATTCCGCCGACCTCCTCGACCCGGCGGTCCGTGGCACGTCGCTTGCTGTGTGCAGGAGCGCGAGTCGGGATCTCGCGAGGAGGCAGCATGGCCACGGCGAAGGTGCGGACGAGGGAGCGGGTGCTCGACCTCGACGAAGAGGGCGAGGAGCTGGTCGAGTGCTTCGTCTCCGGCGAGCGTGTCCCGCGGTCCGAGGCGGTGCAGGTGCGCATCGGACCGCGCCATCGCGTCTGGATGCTCCCCGAGTACACCCGCGACTGGGAGCCGAACCCACGTGAGTGACGCGCGCGCGGTTTACCCGAGCCCCGCTCCGGGTCCCCTCCCACCATGAGCGTACAGACGAGAGCGATGATTGGGCCGGTGATCCTGGCGAGCCTCGTGACCCTGATCACGGCCTGCGGGGCGGAGCAGACCTCCCCTCCGGTCACCCTGCCGCCGCTGGAGCGGACGGACGAGCCGCGCCCGGAGCGCCCGATGTCGGAGCACCTCGTCGGCGTCTGGCGCGTCGACATCGACGGCACGCTGGCGCTGAAGCAGCCTGGGCTCAAGGGCCACCTGCGGGAGCGAGAGGACCTCTCGGAGGACGTCGCGCTCGCGTATCGACCCGGCGAGGTCCGCTCGATCCGCCGCAGCGACGGCGCGGTCGGCCCGAAGACCGCGGTGACCCTGGAAGACCGCCCCTTTGGCGACGCCTGGCTGAAGATCGTGGGTCAGGAGGGGACGGCGCACGTCGCCCCCGACGGCGACGGGATCATCCTGAACGACGACGAGACGGCGACCCGCCTCGTCCGCGTCGACGGGCTCGATCCCCGGTGGGACGAGCCCGGGATCGAGCTCTTCCCCGCGGAGGACGAGGAGATAGACGAGATCGCCCCCCTCGACAGCGAGGAGACCGAGGTCGACGGGGGCTGACCGGGCCCCTCGCAGGCGCGTCGTCACGGCGCGGCAACGCCCCCACGACCGTCTCGACCGCGCTCCACCCGGCCCGTGGTCGTCTCGACCGCGCTCCACCCGGCCCGTGGTCGTCTCGACCGCGCTTCACCCGGCCCGTGGACCGCGCTTCACGTGGCTCAGGCGAGGAGCTCTTCCGCGGCGTTCCGGACGGCCTGGGTGACCCCGCTGACCGCCTGCTCGCCGTCGATCGTCACGACGCGCCCGCCCCGATAGCCGCCGAGGATGTCCTCGTAGGCGGCCGCGACCTTCTTCTGGATGGCGAGCTTCTCGAAGCTCTCGCGGCCGGCGCGGCTCGACTCGATGCGCGCCATCGCGACCTCGGGGCGGACCTTCAGGAAGATGGTCAGGTCCGGGGTGAGGGCCTTCTCGTTGATCTGGCGGACGAAGCGGAGGTCGGTCTCGAGGCTCTGGTAGGCGAGGCTCGAGACGACGTAGCGGTCGCACACGACGTGCCAGCCCTGCTCGAGGAGCGGCACGATCTCGTTGTTCAGGTGGTCGAGGCGGTCGGCGGCGAAGAGCAGCGCGACGGCCGCTGGGTCGACGGTCCCGACCTTGCCGGTGGGCGCCGCCGTGACGAGCCGGCCGCGCAGGATCTGGCGGATGAGGCTCCCGATCGGGCCGTCCGAGGGCTGGTGGGTCCCCTGGGCGAGCATCCCGCGGTCGCGCAGCCAGTCGACGAGGCGCGCGAGCTGGGTCGTCGTCCCGGCGCCGTCGATGCCCTCGAAGACGATGAAGCGGCCGCGGCTCCTCTTGTTCTTGCTCACGGCGCGTCCTCCTCGGCGGCTGGGGTGGTCGGCTCGGGCTCGCCGTTGTCAGGCGCCTCGAAGGGCGTGCCCTCGTCGGAGCAGTGGAGCACCCGCACCTCGGTGCCGCTCGGGCATTCGACCACGTAGGCGGCGTCGTCGAGGTCGAGGTCGAGGTCGAGGTCCCGGTAGATGAGCCGCAGGTCGACGTCGTCCCGCTTCATCTTGACGTCGATCTGGTGAGGCAGCCGGTAGGCGCCTTCTCGAGACCAGTCGTCGTAGGTCAGGTCGACGGTGACCTCCCCGCGCTCGAGGAGCTGCGCGCGGCGGACGTCGCCGGTGCCGTGGGACACCCAGAGACGCTGGACGAGGCCGCCCTCGCCTTCGAGCTCGAGCCGATACGCGCCGACCTTGGGGTCCCACTCGGCCTTCTCGACGCCGTGGGCGATCATCGGCGGGGCGCCGACGAGGACGCCGAGGAGCTGGTCGGGCCGGAGCGCGATCGGGACGAGGCGGCCGACGTTCTCGGGGCAGGCGCGCCCGGTGTAGCAGGCCTCGGCCCCGCGCTCGAAGGTCGTGAACGACTGGCCGTCGGTCGCCAGGACGCTGACGACGTCGTCGGTCGGCGAGAGCCCGGCGAAGTACACCTTGTCCGGCCGCGAGAGCAGGATCGTCAGCTTGCCCTTGATGACGCCTCGGGCGCTGTACTGCGTAGCGCGCGCCTCGATGGCCGCGGTCTTGGGCCCGCCGCGTCCGGCGACCAGGGCGACGACCTCGCCGGGGTCCGTGAGGACGTCCTCGGGCGGATCGTAGACGTGCGGGCAGCCGGCGCTGGGCAGGAGGGCCGGTACGAGGAGGCCGACGAGGAGACGTCGCAGCGGCGAGCGCCGACCGCGCACCGCGTCAGTCTCTCTGGCCGCGCGGGTTCCAGCCGGTGAGCAGCTCGGCGATGTCGTCCCGGAAGGCGACCTTGCCGGCGGCGATCTCGCGGAGGGCCTTGACGGCCTCCTTGTTCTTCGGCGCCTCGATCATGGCCTCGCCGTTGCGGTTGAGGATCTGTCGGGCGCGCTTGGCGGCCAACATGACGAGCGCAAAGCGGTTGTCCACCTGGTCCAGGCAATCCTCGATCGTTACGCGCGCCATAGTCTTCCTCTCCACGTGGCCTACGGGACGCGGGATTCAGCCACGCGGGCCGCCCGGTGTCAAGCTGGACGGCGCCATGCGCGCGTCGGACGCCGGGGGCGCGCCTGTCGGCCAGGGGATCGCGCCCAGGGCACAGGTCGCCGGCAATTCGTCCACGGCCACTTGCCCGAGCGCCCGGGTGCCCACACCCTGACGGCTCAACCAGCCGCGGGGTGAGCGTGCAGGCGAACGTCGTCACGGATGTCGGGATGGTCCTGGGTGTCGCGGCCGTCACCAGCGTGGTGGCGCGGGTGGCGCGGCAGCCGACCATCGTGGGCTACCTCCTCGCGGGGCTCCTCGTCGGGCCGTACCTGGCGTTTCCGCTCTTCGCCGACCACCACCGGATCGAGGCGCTCGCCGAGTTCGGCGTCGTGCTGGTCATGTTCGCGGTCGGCCTGGAGCTCCGCCTGGGGCGCTTCATCAAATCGTTACCGGCGACGGGGCTGACCGGGCTGGTCCAGGTCGGTACGATGGTCTACGTCGGCTTCGCCCTGGGATCGGCCTTCGGGTGGACGCCGGTGTCGTCGCTCTTTCTCGGGACCGCCATCGCGATCTCGTCGACGATGGTGGTCACTCGGGTCTTCGCCGAGCGGCGACCGCCCGGCGACGTCGCCGACCACGTCATCTCGGTGCTCGTGCTCCAGGACGTGGTCGCCATCGTGTTGATCGCGGCGATGACCGGCGTCGCCCGGGGCGGGGGCATGGCTCCCGGAGACCTGGCGCTGCTGCTCGTGCGCCTCGCCGGGGTGCTGGTGGCGATGGCCGTCGGGGGCCTCCTGGTCGTGCCACCGCTGTTGCGCGTCGTGGCCCGCATCTCGAGCGCCGAGATGTTGACCGTCTTCTCGGTGGGGCTCTGCTTCGGCTACGCGGTGCTGGCGCAGGAGCTCGGCTACTCGGTGGCCCTCGGGGCGTTCATCGCCGGTGTCGTCGTGGCGGAGTCGGGCCGCGGGCCCGAGGTCGAGCACGTGGTCGCGCCGCTCCGCGACGTGTTCGCCGCGATCTTCTTCGTGTCGATCGGCATGACGGTGGACCCGACGGCGGTCTGGACGCACCTCCCGGCGTCGCTCGCGGTGGCGGGCGCCGTCATCCTCGCGCAGCTGCTCAGCGTCGGGACGGCCGGCGTCCTGACCGGTCTCGGCCCGCGCCGCGCGATCATCGCCGGGCTGGCGCTCGGTCAGGTCGGCGAGTTCGGCTTCATCCTGGCCGGCATCGGGGCGGCGAGCGGCGTGGTGGACGGCGCCCTCCAGCCGATCCTGGTCACGGTGGCCGTGTTGACGTCCCTGACGACGCCGCTGACGCTCCGCCACTCGGAGGCCTTCGTCGGCCTGGTCAACCGGCTGACGCCGGCGCGGCTCCTGCACCTCCTGAGCCTGTACGAGTCCTGGCTCGAGCGGCTCCGGGACGCCAAGCCCGGCGCCCGCTCGCCGCTCCGCCGGGCCTTCGTCTTCCTCACGGTGGACGTGTTGGTGATCGTGGCGGTGTTGGGCGTGGCGATCGCCTGGGCGCCGGAGCTGACGACGCTCATCGCGGACGCGGTCGACCTCTCGCGGACGACGTCGAGGCTCCTGCTCGCGGGCGCGGTCATCCTGCTGAGCCTGCCGCTCCTCTTCGGGGTGGTACGGAACGCGACCCTCATCTCGAAGACCATCGGCGACATCATCGTCAGCTCGGCGACGAGCGACGAGGAGGCGACCACGACGCGCATCGCGCTCCACGGGCTCCGGGCGCTCATCTACCTGGCGATCGTCGTCGGGGTCGGGCTGCCGGCGGTGGCCGCGTTGCGCCCGCTGATGGATGGCTACTACGCGATCCCGATCCTGGCGGGTGTCGTCGTCGTGTTGTCGGTAGTCGTGTGGCGCCGGGCCGGCCGGGTCGACGAGGTCTACCAATCGGGGGTCCGGGAGCTGGTCGAGCGCATCGCCCAGCGCGCGCGGACGGCCGGAGCGCCGGAGACCGAGGCGCTCGAGGTGGACGGGCACGACGCGCCCCGCGCGGTGCTCCCCGGGATCGACGGCTCGGCGGAGGTCGTGGTGGGCCCGGACTCGACGCTGCTCGGGAAGTCGCTCCGCGAGCTGGGCCTCCGCGTCGCCACCGGCGCGACGGTCCTCGCCATCGACCACCACGGCGGTGGCGCCACCGCAGCCACCGGCGACGAGCGCCTCGAGGTAGGCGACGTCTGCATCATCGCCGGCTCAGCGGCCGCCGTGGCGGCTGCGCGACGCGCCCTCGGCGAGCAGGAACCGAGCGCCAGCGAGGGCTGACCGGGGTTTGGTCCCCAGCTCATTGACCACGGCGCGGGCCCAGAACCAGAAACGCCCGAAAGGTTTGTCCTTTCGGGCGTTTCGTGGAGCGGGAGACGGGATTCGAACCCGCGACATTCAGCTTGGGAATCTATGCGGGACGCCTGCGAACATCAACAACAACCATGTAATTCAGAGAGGTTAGGCAGCCGCGTCAGCCGGGTTGCGACGCCGTCTGACGGGAGTTTCGGGGAGGGTTTCGGGGTCACCCGGCCCTCCCCGGACGTTCAGGTTCCGACTGCAGCTCTACGTGATCGGCCGCTTTCCGGCCCTACCCGACCGCCTTGCTCATCATCTCGTCGAAGACGCCCGTGGCCCACTTGCGAGCCTCCTTCCGGCCCTCGGCTCCGGAGAAGTGAACACCGTCGATGCCGGCGTAGTTGGAGAGCTGGCTCGAGTCGATGAAGATCGCGGCGTCCCCGACCGCGTCACGAAGCACGCCAGTGAACCGCGTGAGCTCGGTCGGATCGGCGTCGTCCACCTCGCGCTCCGGTGAGCTGATCCAGAACACCGCAGCGAGACTCGGCACGGCTACGTCGAGGATGTCCTTGACCTGCTTGCGGACGCTCGCGTCCGGGTAGCCCCGCAGGTTTCCGCCGAGCGAGATGATCAGGACCTCCGGTCGGTGGCGCGCAATGAGGTCCGAAAGCAGCGGGGTCTTGTGGGGCTTCTTCCAGTCGTCCGCGTGCACGATCCTCCCATCCGCCCGCCGCTCAATCCAGCCCGACTTGCCCGTGGTACCGCGGAGCCACCATGCGGGTGAAGCCCCGGCCATTCCGTACTGGTCGATCTCAGCGCCCTCGGCGCGGATGTGTTCGTACATCGCCTGGCCGTAGGGACCCACGACCTGTGAGTCGCCGATCATCAGCACCTTCACTCGCGGGCCGATGTATCCGCTGAACTTGTTCGCCTCATCCATCTTCCTGTCCTCCCTGTGTCTGCATCGCCACGACTCGTGTTGGCGGGCACGTCATGGCCTGAGCTCCACCTTGAACCCTAGAGTTCGCTCCGCTCGACTCGGTGGTTCAACACCGACCCGGTGTCCGGCCGTCGTCACGTCGCATGTTCCTCTTCCAGCCTCTCCTCACCCGTCTCGGCCTCAGACGTCCTCGCCCAGGCGGTGAGGTACCAGCGCTTCCTGTACTCAGCGACGCCCTCGAGCGGCGACGGCTCACCGGTCGCGACGGTGTGGTATCGGTCGACGAACGCGGCGACGCCGAGCTCCGCTGCGACGACGAACCGACAGAGCAGTTCCGTGTCGGGCGGCACCGGTTCCGATCCTGCATCCCACTGTTCGACCGCGGCAGCTGGAACGCGGAGCGTTCTTGCGAACTCGCTGGACGACATCCCGAGGACGCTGCGGACGAACTGGAGCTCCGCCGCCGTGAGCCGAGCGCGCTTCAGCAACACACGCTCGGCGATGAGGATCGCGAGCGGTCGCGGCGCAGGAAGGGACGTGAACTGCTCACCACACGACGGGCATGACTCAACCTGGACGTCAGCGAGCTGGATTGACGGGAGCGCGTCGAACGGCACCGTCGTCCTCTCCCAGATGAGCTCGGCTCCGTTGCACGAGTAGCACCTCACGAACGGGCGCCTCCGTGCGCTTCGAGGACAATGAGCTGTTCAGCGCTCCGGTCACGGCTTGAGGGTACGAGCTCTGCGACAACACCGAGGCCGCCGCGGGAGACGGCGTACCGGCAGGCCCCCTTCGGCGTGAGGGCTGGTTCGATATCTCCTTCCCGCAGCACGTTGACCAGGTCGAGCGACGTCAGGGTGCCTCGGACGATCTCCTGCTGCACACCATGCGACAGGACCAGCGTTCCGCTCTCGACGATCTGGCGGAAGATGACACGCGCGACGGCGATGTAGGGACGGTTCATCACCGGCCCACGCTATCCGAGCCAGGTCGGAAGTCAAGATGCGCAGAGGCAGCCACCACCCACGGCGAGCTCTACGGCTTGCGTGAACATGCCTCACGATATTGCAGTATTCGCAACGGCATTTACAGGTTTCGCAAAGTGCCACCAACAACCAACGCGCACAAGATGCGGAACAGGAATACGGATCCGACACCGCCGCAACACAAACATCTCTCGCAATCCCGGCCTCCTACACACGCACCAAACAAGGCCCGCATCGAAAAATGCGTGATGCCCTTGCCCCACGGGGGTTCACGTCAGCGCCGTCATCGCAACGTCGTTGCATGAACACCACGCCGAGACGTCACTAGTATTTAGACTGCGGAACACCAGCTGCTATCCCGATTCAAGATCGATCTCAGATTGATCTTCACCACCAATACCCTCGCGCCTGGACATCCTTCAGACCAGTGAACCTGGGTGCACCAACAGCTTCTCACCAGCCTGGGTTGACACGCGTAGACAACACGTGAAATGAAACAACAAGCTCCACACAAACGAGGGGATGGCTCACATGGCAGAGAGCAACTCGAGCACGACGGTCCCAGGAACCAAGGACGCGGTCCGCGCGAAGTCGGACAGGGCGCTCATGAGCCTGCCGCTCAACCTCATCGACGCGAATCCGGCACAGCCACGCAAGACCTTCTCGTCTCGCCAGCTTGAGGAGCTCGCCGAGTCCATCCGGGCAGCTGGTCTCATCCAGCCCATCGTTGTCCGGCCGGTTGACGGCGGGCGCTACCAAATCGTCGCTGGCGAGCGGCGCTACCGTGCGTTCGAACTTCTCGCTGCATCCGACGACGCGTACCAGACCATCCCTGCGGTGGTCTCGAGCCGCGATGACAAGCAGACCCAGGTCGCTGCGCTTATCGAGAACGTGGTCCGCGAGAACCTGAACCCCATCGAGCGTGCCCAGGCGCTCAGGGAGCTCCGCGACCACCTCGGTATCCGCTCCTACGAAGACGTGGCGACGAAGGTCGGCCTCTCCCGCCGCGCGGTCTACTACTACGTGGGGCTCTTGAAGCTGAAGAAAGAGTATCAGCAGGCGATCACCGAGGGGAAGCTCACCGAGAAGCACGGCAGAGCTCTCGCGAAGCTCGGCAAGCGCGAGTCCTCCGTCGACCTCTTCGAGTACCTCCTGCAGCACCCCGACGTGAACGGCGACAAGGCCATCGAGATCGCGACCGTGCTGACGAAGACCCCAGGCTTCACCGCTGAAGAGGCGCACAAGTACCTCGACGACCCAGAGAGCAGCGCCAAGCTCCCGAAGCCCCGTACCGGCCCACCGGCACGGCCGGAGATGCAGGTGGTCCGAGGCCTCAAGACCTTCCTCAAGAGCATGGACGACATCGAGCCGGGCGAAGTGGACGAGAGGGAGCGCGGCCAGATCTTGGAGCTGCTCGAGCTCGCTGAGACTGCAGTTCAGAATCTGAGGAACGCGTGGGACGCATGAACAGCGGCCCGGATGCCGCAACGTGGACTCTGAACGCGATATCGCTCTGGTTCGGGTAAAGGCCAGGCTAGGACGCCATCAAGCAAAGGGAGCCAGGCCTGGGCGCGAGCTGCGCCCCCCGAAACACTGCCTTCCCCGGTACAACGGGCTTCTCGTGAAACGCAACACTCGTCAGGCCCTCACGGTTCTCGGCGACCCAACGCTGCTCAACGACTACTAGTTAGATATCTTCGCCGGTGAGAAGAGACAATTTCACTCTCAGCCGGCAACGTCGCGTCCACCTTGGATCACCTCATCCGGTCCTTGCCTGTCCGGATACGGAATCGCGAATGCAGTAGAACACCCTAGCAGACAGCCAGTATTGATGAGATGGCTTAGTGCCGCTGCTACCACGAAGTAAATGAATGTGAGACTCGCCCGAGCATCAAAGCTCCACTTGAGAATCACATCGACGCTTCCGGTCACCTGATATGCAGCCACCCGGCTATAGTCTCCCGCATTCACGAACGCCTGGTTGATCAGCCTCTGCATATCATGGATATACTCGCTCGAACCCGTTGGCCCGCTGTGGCGAAGCGTACAGAAGCTCTTGAGCACGATCGGCTCCCGACTCTGACTCCCTCGAAGTTCGACAACCCGAGTTCTTTCATTCTGCAGTGCTGCTGCTGCTGATCCGCGAAGATCAGGGCGAAGCCGCTCGACCGTCGTCGGAAAGTCCCGCAAGGTCGGAGGGTTGGGCCGCCTGTCAAGCCACGTGGCCACACGCACGCGCAAACCAAGCCACTCTCCCAGCGTCAAACCTGTTGTGCTTTTCCCTTCGATCGTCAGTTCCTTCCGACCGTGCTTATAGATGACCCGGTCTACCTCTCGCGCATACCTCCACAGTGCATTATCGCCAACGAGTACACTCGTGATCACGCGCTCGACACTAGGTCTTGGGCTTTGTTCTGCTTGAAGATTCTGGACGGTCCCAAAGTACTGCGAAAAGACAGACTGAAGAACATTCTTCAGTACTAGAGGATCGTTCGGCTCCCAGAGAATCACAACGTCCTCCCACCCGTGACCGCGAAGAACTGCACGAATTGTCACACCGCCGACCAAGAGAATCTTCTCAACCAACTGGTCTGTCAGGCTCAGTTCGGCTCCCTCATCCTGAAGCAACGCCCTTCCCATTTGCGAGCGACGTAGGAACCGGACATGTGAGGCGACTACGAGCGGAGCTGCTACCAGCCGACTCGTGAGCGTACGCAGGTCGGGCGACGCCGCAACACGTACGAATAGTGCGGTTACGTCGTCATAGTCACGTTGCCGGAGGAAAACGTTGTTCACGGTTCCGAGAGACTCCGCGCCTTCCGGATGACGGTCTTCAAAGAAAGACTGAGATACCAGCGGCTTTGGTCGCTGCGCGTGACTCCGCCAGTCGAGCCACTGACGCCGAGTTCCTCCAAGAACTCCATCTCTGTACTCCTGAGGATGGTCGTTCGCATCACAACGTGTCGTGAGCACAACAACGTCCGCCTCGCCGAATGCAACGTACTTCGCAACGCGTAGGCGGTCCGCCCCCCTTTCATGTTCATCGTGCTTGATAGCCATTGCAAATGGGTACCGCGGTGGATTTGTGCACAGCAGGGTGGGGCTAAGAGGCTCCGACTCATTCCAATGTGCCATATAGCTGTGAATCCGGACGAGCGACGCAGCTTCAGTTGTATTCGTTCGGAGCCACGTGCTTCCTGGTGAACGGCGTCCTTGCATGTCAGCCAGACACTCAAACTTGGCCGTATGCAGGGCATGAAACAGCCGCAACTCAACGGGCTTCTGCCAGTGCAACTCAGTCCACTTCGCGTACTTCGCAATGCCCCCCTTCGTAGCAGCATCGCGCGCTCTACCAAGCTCAGCGACTTGGTCGGCGTGACCACATCCAACGAGATGCACGATCAATCGGTCCAACGAAGCAACTCGGGCATTCAGATCCTCCATCGCGTCTCCGCGTGAGGAGCCAGCTGCACTTGGAAGAAACGCTCTCGTGGCTCGGCGCCCCCCTTCGCTGTTGACTAGGTCCCCATAGGGACTACCAGCCAGCTTCGCGATAATGGGCTCAAGAACCCCTCCGTCTGCTACGGAGCGGGGCATGATTGCATGCCGAAGTGCTCCACGCAAACGGCAAACGTCGACAAGCTCCCTCATCCCACGCGAAGCAATCCGTGCGTAGCTCTCGACGAACATCTTCTGTCGATGGAAGCCCGGGTGCTGAAAGCTCGCGTTGGGAATATAGTTGAGAAAAGCGAGAACCTCGTCGAAGTTGCTCCTGTTCCACCACCTGAATCCGCTAAACACGTCGGCTCTGAAAGTTGCTCGTGACAACCAGGACGGGCGACTTTGGCGGCGTTCGTCGAGTGCGGCTCTCCGTCGCTCATGCTCGACATCGGGGAAGACGAGATACTCGAAGACGTCGAGCAACACAGCAAGCCGAACTCGAAACGGAACATCATCATCTAGCCGAGGCACCAAGTGCCGACCGGCGGCTTCAGACTGGAAGTATGCAGAGACATACGTTGGCCCCGCAACACACAGGGCCACGAAGTCGGCCATTAGCTCATTCATGTGTGCGTCTGCAGCGTTCGTCGCCCGGTCAAGTATGTCGGTCTCCGCGGCAAAAAGACGCTCCAGTTGGGCCCTCATCCGCAGGAGGATATCTGCACAGTCTTTTGCAAGGTATTCCCATTGCGTTTCCTTGTGAGACTGTGCCCGCAACAACATCAAATGGGCAGCCTCATGCGCCAGCAATGGCAAGAACCTCGGCAGCTCCAACAACACAGATGCTCCACCGATCAGAGCATAGTGCGCGTCCATTCCCTGTGCCCGCTCAAACAGGCGCAAGTGCGCAACGGCAGATGGCTTCGGCGCAATGACATGCGGCGACCATCCGTGATCGAACGACAACGCCGACTGAACAGCCATTGCGTCTGCACGTTTCGCATCATCCGAGATCAACGTACCAAGGAAGGCACCGACCGACTCTCGGTATGCGCGATACGTATTCTCAATCAGTGAAATGGTCTTCTCATTCTCACGCTTGAACATCCGTGGGATACTAACCTGGGCGGGCGACGTCTGCTCTGTACGTTGAATGAAGTACAGCTGGGCGCTATTGAACGCCGAAAGGATACCCCTGAACGCATTCGCATACTGACTAAGCGGCCAAAACACCTTGTCCGGATCGAATAACGTGTACCTGTTCTCGATATCGCGAACGAGGTCATGATTCAAACCGATCAAATCACCGCGCAGGCACTCAAACTCCTGCGCAATAAGCTGCGTCACCTCCATGAGGCTTTCGAAGAGGAGTGGGCGGGGCTCAGAGAAGGGGCGCCGTTTAGCGCGCGCTACACGGGCTGCGTCGTCACGAACGAACGGTGTGTCAAGGGGGAATTCACCGCGCCTCAGATCAAGGTACTCGCGGTGGGACAGCGACGACTGATATTGAATCAACTGCCGAAGGAGTCGCAGCTCCTCGTCGACCACTTGAGCGCGCTTCATGAGCGTTCGGATCAGGTCAGACGCCGCAATGACTAGGCTCTCCTTCTCATCGCCGCCCAGCCACTGATATCCCTTCGCCCTGCTACTGGTCTTGCTCATCCACGACTCGCTCGCGTTCCATTCCTCGAAGCTCAATGCGCAAAGCGTCCTCATCGGGCGGCAACGTGAGAACCACTCGACTGCTCTCATCGTAGCATTGTGACAGTCGATCGCCACCAGCCTGACACCCAAATACGTTATGGAGTCCGGTTAGCGTGACCAGTGCGACTACGACTCCGGCAGTCGCGAAGTACTGACGTCTCCTCGTTCGCAGCTCGTCGAGGAATAGGCGGCGAAGCCGCCCCCCGTACGATGCCTCTGCATTCATCAGCACTCTGGAGTGTCCAAGCGACGCGTCTAGGTCCATTCGGATCCGCTCCAAGTGGGAAAGAAACCGTGTGACAAGAACGTCCGTCCCAATAGCAAAACTGCCGGTGAAGAACATGAACAACGGTATTCTGAGCATGGCCCTTGTCGACTCCCACAGCAGTCTCCATAGGCCGCTCAGTTGTTCCTCGCAGGACAGTGGGAGCTTGTGAAACAAAGCCCGGCCGGTCCTTGAGAGCCCGTGCTCAAGCCACGCAACGCCGAACCGGAGCGGCCAAATACGCACCCGCCGCGCGGCCAGTGTCAGTCGCAGACGATAGTGAGAGTACTCGACCATCGACTCCGCGATGTTCCGCAACAGCGCATACTCAGTAACGAGTTCGATCCACGTCGTTCTCGGTGGCGCCGTTCCAGTGCGACTGGGCACTACAACGGGGACCACGTCCGGGAGTTCAATCAGGACCTGGCGCTGAAGCTGATTCACGAATGCGGACTCTGAGTCGTGGATCAAGACAATCAGCTTCACTGGTGCGGCCGCAGTCGGCAGCCCTGAATCGCGCTCGCTGTCAAAAAAAGACGAAATCCGCTCTAGTGAAATGGTCTCACTATCCCAAACCTCAAGAATCCCGTTCTCGATCAGTCGAATCCGCTTGCCGCGTCCGGCCGAGACTTCCGGCCATGCAAACGTGAGCTCAAACTCAGCCATCATCGGCGCACGCGAGGGCTCGGTCCATGACGTGCGGAACTTGCACCCGGCGTCTCCTCGCTCGAAGAACGCATTGTACGATCGAGGATGTCGACCCTTGACGAGCACCACAATCATCGCTTCATCACCAAGAACAAGAAGCCCACCCGCATAGTGCAGAGTGGGCTCTCTAGCTGACGTCGAACAGAATGTCAACCTCAATCGAGATCGAGCTTCAACCCTCCGACACCAGGATTGTACAGCACATGCGGCCCGACACGAATCCGCGCATCCGCAGCCATGCCACGCCCTTCTCGGTGTGATGTACTCATCTCTTCTTCGAGATCGTCGATTCGTCTCTCAACTCGCCGAAGGGAACGCTCCAGCGTCGAGAAGCGGTCACCGAGCGACTGCTCCAACGTTGAGAGGCGATTGTTGAGTGTTCTCAACAACGCGACCATCTCAGAATGTTCGTCGAGTCCAGATTCATCAGCCTGCACGGAGTCCCCCCCGGCCTTTCGCTGATTCGCCTTGTGCATGCCGTCCTCCATCGTCATGGAACATCTTCACTAGCAAACAGGTACCCCATCCGGGGCAGCTTGCTCTGGGTCTCTCGGTGGAGGTCGGGCCGTATCGATATAGACATAGAAAATCACCAACAACGGGACTACCACAGGAACAACCGTAGCAGAACCGATACTTTGCTGGCACGTGCAGCGCACACGCAGCATTGTGACTATATCATGAAGAAGCTGTTTCCGCAATCCCCTCTCGCCAGGGCGGACAGCAACAGAGTAGTCCGGTGATTCCCTGATCATCGTGCTCTGTCGCGAGGGACTGGTGGCATGTGAACCCAGGTGCACACGGCCCCACCCCCGAAGTGACCGTCGACCCACACGTACCCATGGCGCGTGCGAACTGGCCACCAGTGAACGACAACACATCAAGGCAAGAAGACCAGGATAACCACGCAACACCGCCCCAGCGGACATGCGGCCCGAAAGGTATCTTGGTTCTTGGTTACGTTTTGGCGGCCTCACCGCTATTCTCCGGCCTTGGTGCATGCAAGATGTCCGCCGAGGTGTGGCTCGTCAAGCGGATCTGTGTAAAGTTTCGTGCCGAGCTTTCAGATGACCCATTGATAGTTCTCAGCCATTATATATTGAATCACGCCTTCCGGCCTCCCATTCCAAGCCACATGCTCCTAGTATATGTTGCCGGCGCAACTATGGTCGACCCGACGCTACCTCGACAACCCCGTGGAAGCCGAACTTGACGCGGATCACGCCGTCTGACATCGGAGACTGGAAATCAACATGGAACGGTGGCGATGCGTACCTAGAGTACGCCGCACGACGCCCTGGCAACCGATCCGTATTCCCGGACTCCCTATCCTGAATTCCGGACCAACCTCCACTTCATTGCGCGGCCTCATCGTGAAGCCATCGCTCTGAAGCGTCCTCAGTCGCGGAGCCGCGCTCACGACCCGTGCTGCGTGCGTCACCACGACGTCGAGCACAAGTTGTTCGGGTTGCCGCCATGGGCACACATCGGGAGCGTGCCACTGTACATGATACAGGTACAGTCCGAGCCGTACTGGCGACAGTCGCCGAGCTTCTCCCACGAGTAGTATCCACCATCAAAGTCGCAGCGGTAGCCGCAGGTGCCGGCACAGGCGCGCTCGAACGACCCCGGACACGGGCCTGATAGCGAGCCACAGGTACCTCCTGACGACCCGCCGGTGCACTGTCCATTCGAGCAGCTGTGCTGGCAGGTCTCCACGAGGACCTCCTGCGGACAACCCGACGCGGTGTTGTCACACCGATACACCTGCTTCCCGCTGCAGGAGAGCTCGCCGATCGTGCAATCTACGGGGCAGCCTTCGCACATGAAGTTGGTGCACGTGGCGCCTGCCGAGCAGCCGCCGCACGAACCACCGCACCCGTTGTCACCGCAGCGACCAGGGACGCTGCAGTCCGCAGCCTGGCAGTGGCAGAGCCCCTCGACGCAGCTCGTCAACGCCGCCGGGTTGCTCGGCGCCGCGCAGTTGGGCTTCCCGCATACCGAGCCGCACTCAGCGCTGTCACACTGGTTGCAGCTCGTGCATGCGCCACCACAGCCGTCCGGACCGCAAACGCCCGACGGACAGCTGGGCGTACAGCCGTCGATCACCCGGAAGAGGCGAATGTAGCTGCTGTCCTTCATACGAAGCCGAAGCTCGTTCTCTGAATAGATGCTCCCGTTGAGATCACCGCCGAGGGTGATGCGGTTCGAGCCGAGGCACAGCCGTGCGTGGAAGTTGGGGGTCTGTCCCGGCGACGCCGGGTTGCTGTAGTCGAGGACGCGTTCAACGGTCAGGTCGTAGGCGAAGTCAACGTCGGTGCAGATGCCGGGCGTGTTGGTGATGACACTGATCGACGCCGGGGCGTTGGCAGCAGAGCGCTTCCAGCAGGTATTCGTGAAGCTGTCCCAGTAGCACTGGTACGCGTGCCAGCTCCCCTCGAGCGCGGGCTGGAGCCTGAAGTCCAGCCTCGTCTTCTCGCCAGCGACGATCTCAGCGTCGACTGGGCCGCCGAGAACGGCGAGGCCCGGCAACGTCGCGTTCACCTTGTAGACGCCGGGTGCAAGGTCGACACCCATCGGAGCGATGCCGACCATGGTGCCGTCCACCCAGACGTGTGCGCCGAGGGGAATGGTCGTGACGCCGAGCCTGCCAGTTGGCGATGTGTCGGTCACTGCGTCGATGTGGGCTTCGCCGTCGACCTGAGCTGCGGTGTCGTCACCCGAGACTGTGTCGCCCATGAACACGATGTCGTCCACGGACGCCGTGCTCGTGTCCGCGTCTGAGGACGCATCGGATGACGGGCTCGACGAGCACGCCGTCAGCAGCGCGGCGAGGACAGCCAGGAACGTCCAGCGGGGTGGCGCAACGGGGACCGTGAGGACACGATGCGCACCGCTCGCCAACGTAAGTGAGAGGTGATGGTGGCAGGACATGATCAGTACGCCTTCTTCTCGCGCAGCTCCTGCGCCTGTTTCTTGAGCATCACGAACTCTTCGGTGTTCACGTACCGATCGATGCTCTTCATGACCTTCTGGAAGAGCTGTTCATGCGCCCTGCCCCATGCGTTCCGCATCTCCTGGGTCACGCCCTGCTTCTGGCAGACCTTACCGGTGCCGCGGAAGGACTGGCTGGGCTGGGTGATGTCGACCTTCTTGATCCACATCTTCTCGCCGGAGAGCGGCTCGGCCGCGACGAACTGGACCGCGCCGCTCGGCGCGATGGTGACGTCGCAGACGGTGGTGGCGGACACGTTGCCGAGGAGGTCGACGTCACGCTCGACGCGGACGTTGTTGATGGCGTAGCCGCTGTCGATGTTCATCAGCGGATAGAGCATCAGGTCGGCCCCCTTCTTCTCCGGGAACGTCATGGAATCGATGTCGTCGTAGGGGCCGGTGACGGTGAAGCCCTTGGAGCTCAGGAGCTCCTCGAGGCTCGAGGTCAGGCTCTGGCGCATCCGGATCACGACCGGGTCGCGCTTCGACTCGGCCCAGTACGCTTCACCGGCACCGGTGAACTGCGGCGAGACGAGCCCGACGGTGACGTCCACGCGGTCCTTCGGCGAGGGCGCCAGGGCGTAGCGATACGTCGGGTTGTAGGCCGGCGGGGGCGGTGCAGCAGCCTTGCCCGTGGCGCAGGCGGTGGCGAGCAGACTCATGCCGACGAGGAGCACGAGCATGGTCGCCACCGAACGGGTGGCGCGACTGCGGGTGAGCGTGTCGAAAGAGAGTGACATGGGTACTCCTTGAGAGTGCATCGGGGGAGGGCTACAAGGCCCGAAGGAGCAACCTGTGGCTCATGAAAAGCTCCGCGTTATCCACAGGTTGAAAGTTGCATGTATCGGACAATACATGCAAAATACCCATTGACGTGTCCGGATCCTGGGATCACCATGACGGCCATGATCCCCGTGACCGAGACCGCCATGAGCTCCCTCCAGGCCGACTTCCGCGCCCACCTCGTCGAGGTGCGCCACCTCTCCCCGCGTAGCGTGACCCGCTACACGCGGGTCCTTGCACGCTTCGGGGACTTCCTGACCAAGGGCACCGATGCCGTGCAGCTCGCCGACGTAGACAAGGACCACATCGAGCTGTTCCTACGGCAGCTCGGGGGCGGCAAGGCATCGTGGAACGCACGGCTCACAGCGCTGCGGGCGTTCTACCGCTACCTCTCGAAGACAGGGCGGCTCACGGTAGACCCGTCACGGCTCGTCGAGCGGATCCGTGGGCCGAGCAAGGAGCCCATCCCGCTCTCGTTCGACGAGATGCTCCGGCTCGTCGAGGCCGTGGAGACGGCCTCGTCCGCGTACCGAGCCCGCAACCTCGCCATCGTGCACGTGTTCTTCCACTGCGCGGTGCGGGTCGCCGAGCTCGTGTCCATCAACCGCTCCCAGGTCGACTTCGAGCGCCGCGCCTTCCTCGGCGTTCGCGCGAAGTACGACAAGGAGCTCGTGCTGCCCTTCAACGACGTCGTCGCCGACCACCTCGAGCGCTACCTCGAGGAGCGCGACGCCAAGCACGGGAAGAGCGGCCCCCTGTTCCTCTCGGACCGGGGCCACCGCCTCTCTGTCCGCGCCGTGCAGGACCTGCTGACGCGCTACGGGAAGCGGGCAGGCATCGACCGACCGGTGACGCCCCACCTCCTCAGGCACGCCTCTGCGACCGAGCACGCGGCCAACGGGACGCCCCTGCCGGTGATCCAGAGCCTGCTCGGTCACCGGTCCATCAAGACGACGCAGCGCTACGTGCACGCCAACGGTGCACAGCAGCGCGACGCCACGAACGCGCTGGCCAAGCGCTGGCACGAAAAGGCCGACTCCCGGTGTTCACACACCAAGAAGTCGGCCTAGATTCCGCGTGTATTGTCCGATGTGTGCGGAATTGATTACCTTTTCACCTTCGGACCGCTACCACGAGATGGGAGTCGCGCTCACGCGAAGATCATCAATGGCAATGTCTGACGCGTACCCAGCTCCCTTCGTCGCGACAAACCTAACTCCGATCACCTCACCTGCGACATAGTTGAGTGGCAACCACCACTCATGCCATTGGTCGCCTTGGTCGCCGCTGACTAGGTGCCACGTTGCCCATTCCCCTGACGACAGTGAGGACCGTACTTGAACCTCAAGTCGTCCAACGCCAGCTCCGTACAGATGCTCGGACCACTCGAGAGTAACATCCTCGTCTGCGAGAATGTTCGTCAGATCAATGAAGTCCCATTGCATTACATAGATCTGCCCAGTTGGATAGCCAGACGCCTCAGTGAACATATAGTACGCACCTTCGGCCGCGCCTGAGGGCCCTGTCGCCCCTCCCAAGAGCCGAGACGGTGTCATCCCCTGGTTTCGGGTCCAAGGTTCAGCGCCCTCGACGTCGGCAGGTGGGTTCTCAAGGCCGATTTCCTCTGTCTCGAAGTACGCATCCGCCTCAAGTTGACTCCTACAACCAACGGCGAGCGCGTCGAGCCGCCAGCCCGATCGCGTATAGATGTATGGCGAAAACGACCGTGCCGACACCATCGCCTCAGGACCAGGTGCATTCCAGCAATCCTGAACCGCAAGTGTTCCACCGTTTCCGCCGACGTTGACCGGAACCTCATCCCCTTCAATAGGGAGAGTCGCACAGAGAATGCGATCGATCTGATCGATCTCAGCACCATACCGAACGACCAATCCTCGCAGCAAGCGCTTTTCTGGACATAGCGTGGAAACGACACCTTGCGGGTATGTAGAGACGTATGGGACCACTCCTGCAGCAAAGAACTGTCCGGTAGCCTCGTCAAAGTAGTTTGCCCGCGCGACCTTCCAACCCCGTGGATTCACGACCCCTTCGGTCCAGTTCAGGTCAGCACACACAAGCCCGAAGTAGCCAACGACGTCAGTCTGCCATGTCTGAGCAAAGACAGAGTTCTGCATCGTCCCGATAGGGATCTTCCCCACAGGACACTTCAGGACATTGGCGCTTCCGCCCAGGCCACCCGCTCGCATATGATACTGCGGACCGATTGATGTGCGGTATGCAATATCCTGATACCCGGACGAGGGATCAGCATCTCCGAGTCCCAGTGCTGTCAGGAAATACCCAGCCGGTGCGGACGCCGTCAAATCCCACGTGCCATTGTACGTGTCCGGCTGGGTGAACACCCGACTCGGACCGATTGCGGCACCATCAACCAACTCTCTTGTTGTGATCTGCAACGCACCAACGGCGTCTCCCATCGCGCTGTGCGCGAATCGGACATCAGTCATCGCTTGAACGATGCCGTCCGGCCGCGAATCCGGGGTCGAGGCGATGAACTGATCAAAGAGCCCAGACCACCAAGTAGTAACGACCGTGAAAAATTCGGGCTCTTTCCACGTGAGGTTGTGACCATTCTCAAAGCCCATGCGGATGTAGCCAAGACGCAATGAGCTGAACTGAGCGGACTCGTCGCCTCCTGGAGCTTCGGAAGCGCTGACACCAACCAGGTCCACAACCGGCACGCTTGAACCCATTCCTCTCGGGAACACAGCCAACCTAATTGTGCCGGAGTCAAATTCAAAGTCGAACTCGTCCAGCGAGAATGTATCGTACTGGTCGAGATCCAGGTTAAAACCAGGGTGTTCAGCAAAGCGGTGATTCAGCACGAAGTTCGCGTCGTTGAGCGCTGTGGCCCGAACGACAGCGGGAAGATGCAGCTGCGGCGCCTGCAGCGCTTGCATGATGAACTCGGCCGTACTTCTGTATGCTCCGCCAAAGTCCCATGTCGGATCACATGTCGCGCTCTCTGGACATACGCAGTCAGGAACGAACCGAGCGGTGAGGGTCAGCGGGTCCCAATATACGTCGCCACAATGCCACTTGTTTGTTGCGATGTGCCATGCCTCGTGAGCAATGATGGCCGTCCGCCGATAAATGCCATGTTGAAACACGCCAGAACTGTAGAAATCCATGAATCCCAATGCATCCGACTCGGCCTTTTTGTCACAGCCGTGGTCAAAGTCCATGTCGTCGATCGCGTCGGTGAATACTCGCCACGTGTTCTCAGGTCCAGGCAGACCGAATCGTTGCACGTACTCTAGGAAGATTGCAGAGTTCAGCAGACGCCTTGAAGCACAGTTGTTGGACTCGTATGCCACCGAGGACGGACAGGGGTCGCCATCCTGATCGAAGAAGAACTCCTCGCCGTCGTCGCCGTCGAGTCCCCACAGGTCAATGAACAGGTCTCTGCGTAGCGAGGGGCTTGCGACGGCGTCAGCAACGGTTGGGTAGAGCCACCAGTCTACCTCGAAGTCAGCATCTCCAGACTTCTCAGGAGTCAGTGGATCCGCGCACTGAGCCAAGGCGTCCCAATTCGGGAACACGGCCGTCCCGACGAGGGCGCACACGATGACTTGGATTCGCCTAAAATCGCTCACTTGGTGACTCCCGTAAGTGCCTGACCTCTAGAAGGAACTCGCGCTCCGCCCCCACGAGTTCCGACTGACGCGCCAGTTCACGCGTAGTGTCGTGACTGTGGCGAAGCAGGATTGTTGACGCGGTCACAACCAAGTGCGGCGATGAATTGCCGTCGCTTAGTACATCGTCCATCACGCTCTTCACCTTCCGAATCGTTGCAGGGTCGCTTGAGTGCCCGGCGATCCGCCGCAATGCCTGCAATGCCATCGCGGAAGTGATTACAGCGTCGCTATGCGTCGAAGCAAGATGCTCGCGAGAATTCGGATCAAGTCGCGGTGGGTTTTCGAGCGCGATGCTACGAAGCTCAGCGACAGCTTCAGAACTCCCAATATGGCCCAGAGCGTAGACCAGTCGCTGTCCGGTACGTCCTAGTCGTTCCTCTTTCGGCAACTGCTCCAAGACGCTGCAAAGTGTTCTCGCCGCTTGATCAGGTTCCTTGCGTAGGCGACCAATCAGCTCAATGTACGCCCGTTCGCCCTCAGTCCCGTATCGGTCTGAAACATCCAAGACCTCTTCAGCAAGGACTCGCGCCACTGCCTCGGGCGCTTTGTCCAATTCGGTGTTCGGCTGAGGGAACGATATGGGTGAGAGGACCGCGCTGCCCATGCCGTTCAACGCTTGTTGTGGCGTAGTCCGCTCTTTGGAGACGGCCACGTCATCATCCAACTCGTGTCGTTCGGGGCTGTATTCCGCTTGTCGCGTGGGCATCTCAACCAGAACAATCGTTCCCACTAGTAGAATCAACCCCGCTACAGCAAGAACAATTGGGTATCGTCGTCGCACGCTATGCTCGCCAGCCACTTCTCACCCCACACCGAGTGAGCCAGAGTCCGAGGATAAGAGCCGCAATGAGCCAATGACCAGGCACGGTGGTCCCCGAGCAACCTCCTCCGCCGGTGCACGACGGCAACGTCGCACCAAGCTGTTCATGTATCTCCGCCCGGCAGTCCGCCCCCAACATCGCCATCGCGACGCTGTCGTAGGAGACCCACTCTGCACAGGAGAAGACCGGCGATGTAGACGCGTCGAGCTTGACCGATGATGAGACCTTGCCATCTACAATCTTAAACAAGACCAAGGGCTTATTGGGCTCGACTGGTGGTGGCGTGTACGCAAGGAACCGGTCAATCGGTGAAAAGCTCGACGGAAGCTCATCTAGGGGCAAGAGGTCCCCGACCATGTTGGTTGAAGGACGGCCCTCGCCGCCAAAGGCCTCCTCTACTCGAAATAGGAAGTTCTGCCGAGGACGTTCGATGCGTCCAACATAGATCCCATCCAGACCAAGGGTCTGAATGGCCGCGTCGCAGAAGCAATTCGCCACGTCTGCAGGCGGTGTGCAATCTTCGCCATGCGCAACCTGTTCGGCGACGCACACAGCGAGCAGACCGAGAATCGCAGGACTGATGGTCACCGGCCGCTCATCGGTCGAATCGAGCCACGCGCCGTACCGTTGATCGCGATCTCGTCTGGAGTGCGTTCAACTGCAGCGCTGAGGTCTATCGACTCGGTGGTTTCCGGCTGGACAGCGTCATACTTCTGCGTTGCACTAGTCCGAGGGCCCGCACAACCTGCCGCTGAAATCATGACTACTGCGAGAAAAGTTGCCACAACCTTGGACACGATGCGCTCCGGGTTCAGTACGGTTTACGACTTGTGCTTGACCAGCGTGCAGCAGGCCACCCACGCTCACTAGCGTGGCCTCGCCACCTGGTCGTGTCAACTTGTTTCGGTCAAACTGAGAAACGTACACCGTACTACATGAATAGCGCGCCATTCTTTTGGTTCCTGATGCATGTAGTGTGTCTTGGTGGGCAATCCGCAAGCCCCGACGTGGGGTGGGCTCTCAATCACACGTGCGGGCTAATCTACATGGTGGAATACGCGGTCAAGGGAGCCAGCGCATGGCATAGCTCCCTCGTGGTCACGCAAGTTGGAACGGCCCACCGCAGCGATCGCAGCGGATGGTCGTATCCTCAATGGTCTTGCGTGAAACGCGAATGATGAACCCACAGCGACACGTCGCCTTGCGGCTACGTGACGGTGTAGCGGTTCCACCCGCGGTAGTTGTCGTTGCCCTCCCGTTGTCGTTTCCAGCGGTCGGCTTGTGTGGTCTGAACTCTCGTCGGTGTATGAGCACCGCCTGGAGTTCATCCGTGACGCGCTGGTAGGCCTGCTTGGTGAGTTCGGGCATCGAGGTGAGCGCGAAGCCGTAGTGGCGTACTTGCTCGACCTCGAGGCCTACCTCATCTGCGGCCGCCTTGAACCTCTTGTTGTGGTACTGACTGCGCGAGCAGTCGTTAATGCCACGGGCGAAGTTCATGGCGTGGGCAGCCTCGTGCAGGAGGGTCTCCACGATGTCGGCGGCAGAACGATCCATATGTTCTGCAACGACCACGACCTCGTGGAGCAGCGTCCCCTTGGCCTCTCGCACCACCCATCGGAGCGGTGCGAAGTGGCCAAGGACGCCTCGTCGTAAGGCGGGTGCGGGTAGAAGCACCACGCCCGGTACATCAGGATGTCGAACGCGGATGGCGTTCCACACGTTCTGGAGCGCTCGGATGAGCTGCACGCTCACGTCAGCCGGGGGATGGCGTATCTGATCAGACATCGCCCTCCCCTTCGGACTCGGCCCGAGCCCAGAACGTCACGTTCCCAAGGTCGAGGGCTCGCATCCCAGTGATGAGCCACCGGAGCGCGTTCCTCGACAGGTCCTCGGGCTCAGCACCGTCAGGCAGCGAGGCCACGCGGACCGTGGTGAGCTTCTCGAGCTTCGCCTTGGCCCGCTCGGCACCGGTCCGGCCGGCATCGTTCCCGTCATAGAACACGACGACGTCCTTCGCGATGGAGAGCATCTCGGCCTGGGCGTCCGAGAGCTCGCAGCCCATCGAGGCAACGACCTCAGTGAACCCGAGCTCGAAGAGCTGCAGGACCGAGAAGAACCCCTCGACCAGGATAACGCCCCGCTCGGGGGCAGCGTCCTTGACCCGATGCCAGTTGAAGAGCTCGAGCTCCTTGCGGAAGCCGCGTGGGAGCTTATACTTGCCCTTCTCCCGGATGTCCTGGGGCTTGAGCCGCCGCCCGGCATAGGCGACGAGCTGGCCCAGAGCGTTGTGGATCGGGATGGCGATCGTGCCGCGCATGATGCCCTTGCCGCAGAAGCCAACGCCGAAGGCCTCGCAAGTCTCCACCGTGAGCCCGCGGTCTTCGATGAGGTGCGGGTGGTCGTGGCGGAGGTTGAGCGAGACCGAGACCGGCGGATTGGCCTCACGCGGCTCCTCGACTCGGGGCGAGCCCGGGCGAGCACTCGGTGTATCACCACCGTCTGTGCGCGCCGTTCGCGCCTCGCGTGTTGAGGAGGATGGGCTTGGTTGGCCTGGTCGGCCTGGTTGTCGCGGCTGCTGCGTCCGCTGCGGCGCCCTCGGCCCCGGAGGACGGTCGTCCCCGGGAGTCCCGAGGAACGCCGCTTGGAGCTTCAGGGCCGCGTCGCGGATCGAGATGCTCTCTCGCTTCGCGACGAAGTCGAGCTGGTTCCCGCCGCCCTGGCACGCGGTGAAGCAGTGCCAGATGTTGCGGGAGAGGTCCGCGTGGAACGCACGCGGACTGTCACCACCGTGTACAGGACAGGGCCCGACCAGGCGGTTGCCTTGTCGGGTGAGCGAGGTGACCTCGTAGTAGTCGAAGATCACTTGCTCAAGGGAGACCCGCTCGCGGACCTCCTTGAAGTTGACCCATGTTCCCATAGCGATGCGTTAGACCAGCCCGAGCTTGACGAGCGGACTCGTGAACGAGTCCGGACTGTCGCACTCAAAGCAGGCGTATCCCTTGGCGTCGGGCTCGACCAGACGCTCGGCGTCACACACCGAGCAGACGGCCGACACGACGTCATCGAAGACCATGTCCTTGATCTCGGCGACGGTGAATCCGTCGACCGTCTCGGCCTGGGGGTCGTCCCAGTTGATGCTGTCCGTAGACATGAAGCAGAAACGCTCCTTGGCACAGGAATGCAGCGCACGCGTGGGACTCCCCACGCGTACACGAACAGGCCGGTGTGCCACTCCGACCGTCCCTGCTGGGCACGAGGACTCGGCTGGCACCGAGGACCTCTTGTGCACGCGCCCTGAATGCCAGTCAGAGCCGTGCGCTCAGCCGGCGTGGATCACCGGCGGCCCCAGCAGGGGCGGATGGAAGAGATGCCCGCCCATCGGTGCGCGAACACCGACAGGACGGGACTACAAGCGCTTAAGGAGCGCGGTGAGCTGACGGTCGACGTCAGCTCGAAGTCGGGCGAAGCGTCCTCGAGATCGCTGACGCACCAGGCGGACCCGAGCGTCGCCATCGTCCGGCATTACCAGCGGCGGCAGCGTCCTCGCCGAGAACGGTGGCGTCGCTTCACCGCGGACCAGCAGCCTCACCGCGATGTGGTGGTTCGGCAGCTCTCGAAGCTCGCCGGCGGTGTAGACAGGTGCGAGCTCGCGCTCGAGGAGCTCGGCGTCTTCGGACCCGACGCGGAACACAATCACCGATCCGACGTTGCCGAGGATGGCGTCTCGTACGCTCTCCGGTACCTGGCCGAGGTACTGGTGGGCCAGGACGAGCCCAAGCCCGAACTTGCGCGCCTCGGCGAGCATGACAGCCAGCGAGTCGTTCACTACATGCTGGAACTCGTCGATGTAGAGCGTGAACGGCACGTCGCGGTGCTCTCGCCGGAACGCCCCAAGCTGGAGCGACGACACCAGCAGCCCACCGAGCAAGTGCGCCGCGTCCTCACCAACGGCCCCAGTCGGGAGCCGGGCCAGGATGAGCGAACGCTCGTCCATGAGCCGTGCGGCGTCGATGCGGCTTCGCTCAAGGCCAATGATGCGCCGGACCGTTTCGTGCGACACGAAGGCTCCGAGCTTGTTCAGGACCGGCGCGAGCGCCTCACCCTGCAGCGCCTTCGAGTAGTTCGCGAACTCGCGCTGCCAGAAGAGCCGAACAACAGGATCCGAGACGCGTTCAACGACCTTCTCACGTAGGGCCTCGTCGACGAGGAAGCGGTAGAGGAACAGGAGCGTCGCCCGCGAGTCCTCGAGGACAGCCAGGAGCGCGAACCGGAGCATATGCTCGAGGCGTGGCCCCCAGAAGCCGCTCCACTGCTTCTTGAACACCGAGATGAGCTGGCTCGCCATCAGCGAGCGGTCAGTTGGTAGCGACCGGCCAATACGAAGTGGGTTCCAGCTCACCGGGTAGGACGTGTCCTCAAGTTCGAGGAGGAGCACGTCGCCAGCTCGCCGGCGAGGAACGAACGGAAGCACGGCGTCCACCAGCGACCCGTGCGGGTCGACCACTGCGCAGCCCCTGCCCGCCTCGATGTCGGCGATCACCATCCGTTCGAGGAGCGTCGACTTCCCAGTCCCGGTCTTCCCGATCGCGTACAAGTGGCGCAGACGGTCCTCGGGCAGGATGCCGAAGCGGTGGTACGCGCGGCGGTAGGTGGTCTCGCCGAGGACGAGGAGTCCGCCTCCTTTGCTTCTGTCGAGGGCGTGGCTGCGGTGTGCATCGTCTTGCATAGGGTTGGAATCATCGGTGCGTGAACACCGAACATGGCGCATCAGGGCGCCACAAGGCTGCGACGGTTCTGTTGAGCGTCCTCCCACATCGGTCCAAGCACGGTCTCAGGTGAGAGCGATGTCTCAGGTATGCCGCCGGCGTCACGCGAGGTGAAGGCGCCGAACCAGTGAAGCCCGGCCCCGTGCGTGAGGCCCTCAGCGAGCTCGCGCAAGTGCGTAGCCCGCTCGGGCGACGTCGTGAGCCACAGAACCGCCCGCACGTGCTCGTGGCCGTAGACCTCGCGGAAGTAGCCCTTGTGGTTCAGCTCGGCGTAGCGAGCCATCTTCCGTAGCACGTTCTTGTTCCCGCCCTTGGCGTCGGCGCGGACGACTTCGAGGTGGAATGTCGCCGCCGTCGCTGCGCCTGGCAGCTGGAGCGTGAACGCCCCATCGCTGACGATGAATGGCGTACGCCGTCCGCCTGATGGCGTTTGGCGCGTCTTTGCCCAGAGCTCGAGCTCGGGTTCGACCTGGACGATGTTGACGCTGTCGTGGCCGCGCAACGCGACCTCCACATCGATGAGGAACTCGGCGGCGACCAGGTTGTGCTCAAGCGTCGGCACGGGGCTCATTGCATCGAGCAGGTGCGACCGGACCATTGCCCCCTCAAGGCCCATAGCGTCCGCCAGGACGGCTCCACCGGCCTTGGTTAGGAGGTAGAGTGGTCGACGGACTGGACGCGGCTCACCGGCCCGCCAGAGGCGCGTCCAGGTGAATCGGTCGAGCAGGCCGTTGGCCCAGAGGACCCGGAGCCGCGCCTGACAAACGCGGAGCGACGACGGCGCGAAATGGCGCAGGTGGATGAGCTCGGCCGAGAGCACACGGTGTACGAACACCGTGTGCAACACGAGGGCGTCGCGGCGGGTCAGTGTGAAGGATGGCGGTGGATCCGGTCGGACAAAGGGACTGGCCCTGCGACCGCCCGCCTCCAGCGCCGAGGCTTGACGTGACATAACAAAAACGAATCACCGGACTTCCCGTAGCTGTTCCACGCAGGAAGCTCGGCAGTGCACCTGGGTGCACTGTGAACCTGGGTGCACTGTCCCTGCACGGCGCCCCGTCGCCGGGCATGGAACCCGTCCGAGCACCGCCAAGCAGTCGGCTGGCTATGCTCAGCGCGTTGACCCGTGCACCCGTTGGGTCCCCGATGTCGGTGGCGATGGTCGCACGCGAAGCAAGATCCAGTCGCCGTCCGTCTCGGGGTAGCCCGCCCGCGCCCGTCGGTGGACCGCAGGTCTCCGACTTTCGCTCTCGCCACGATGCTGCCCGTGGGGTGTGTCCCCACGGCGTTGCAGCACCGCTTGGTCGAGAGAGAAAGTCGGGGACGAAGTCCCCGGCGGGCGCGTTCTCAGTTGCCCGTGGTTAAGCCGTTTTTCACCCGTTACCGCTTCGTCCACCCCTTCGTCTCTCAGAGCGAAGGGGTCGGCGACATCCGGATGCCAGTTCCGACTCGCTCGCGATCATGGCCTGTGACTGCCGAGCCTCGGCACGGCGTCTTTGCTCTTCCGCTGGTCGTCTAGCAGCTTGTAGAGTTGGCCAATCACAGGACATTCCCTAAGTAGTTCGGCTCCCGACCTCTTGATGTGGCCGTCGCCGACCTTCCAGTCCAGCGCCTGAATCTCATTGATCGACTCGTAGAGCTTCAGGAACATCTCGCTCGTGGTTCGCTTGAGCACATCCTCGCTAACGATCTCGGCCTCCCAGCAAATAGCAATAAGATCTAGCACGTTCACTGCGTGCCAGACTTCATCTGCTGGCGGAGGACTGTGGGGGTTGATCTGGCGGACGTTCACAAGGTGCGGCCATACCTCGACGAACATCTGTCGTTGGGTGAGGATTTCCTCCTGCTTGCGGAGGTCGCGAGCCAGAGCGTCTTGGCGCCGACTCCAGTAGACCGATACCCCAATCGCGGCCAGGGCGGTGGCGGAGCTGAGGACAAGCGCTATCAGCGCGAGAACGTCAGAGGTTTCCATCGTTCACTTTCCACAACACTCGCATACACCACTTTGCGAGGGGCCCATGAGTATCCGGACCTGTTCGGTAAGTCCCTTCCGCAACGGAGCCTTCTGGATCGTGTCACCCTGCCGAACGATGACCACTATCTCTTCCGTAGAGTTGGAGACCGAGAACCGAGCCTCGTACGACGTCTCTCCGTCGTTGAGGAGAGCGACAGCGACTTCGCGGCACTTGTCATTCAGGGTAGCCATGATTTTCCTCTCGATGCATGGGCGGAAGCAAGGCCTGCCAGGCCAATGCAACGTAATTACGCCGGTAGGCTCGGAGAGTCAACGATAGTCGAGGCAGTCGGAGTATTCCGACCTCGCGACGGCGAGAGTATCTACTTCAACCTATACTGCCACTGCCAGCGACGCCGCGGATGCGGTCGACGCTCGATCTGGTAGCCGCAGTCGATGAGGTGGAACTTCGCGCCAGCGAAGGTGTGTCCGACGAGGCGCACGAGTTCCTTGGTCGAGTGCCACTTGCCGTCGGAGAGGACGTTCAGTAGCTGTTCGGCCTTGGTCTTGTGAGTAGTTGTTGGGAAAGACATAGAGAAGTTGGTTAGATGGGCTCTCGGTCGAGGTCGTTCTCGAAGATGGCGAGTCCAAGTGCGATGGCGAACAGCGGTGCCGTTCGCCATCGTTCACTCATGGCCACGCCACCGGTCGCGGGCAGGACCTGCACAATGTTGGCAAGCCTTGGGTAGCAGGCGACCGTATGGCGGAGCAGCTCGCGGTTGGTCTCGGCAGTGGAGCCGAGCAGACGCCTCTTGGCGTCAGCGAGCGAGAGGTGGATGACCTGGAGTTCAGGGGGCAGCTCGATCTTCATCCGTGGTTCGAGGACGACGGTGTTGCCGTTGTAGTCACGGACGAGTTCGAGCACGACCTCCTGAACGCTAGCCCCCTTGGCGCGTGAGCGTCGGCGCATGTCGAGGACCTCGGTCGGCGTCATGACGACGCCGGCGATGGTCTGGTTGCGCTCGATGATGGCGACGAGAACGTTAGCCATCGTCGCGGCGACACCCGCTGGTGTCGTCGCCGAGCTCGAGGCCGAGCTGGGCACGTCGGGCGTCGGTAGATGCCTTGATGCGCTCGAGGATGCCCGGAGCGATGAGCGCCTCGACGGACACGCCGAGCGTGTGCGCAAGGGCGATGATATCTTCGACGACGGTTGGGAGTCGTCGAACCCGTTCGAGGCGCTGCACCTGTTTGATGTGCGCGCCGCTGACAGCGGCGAGCTCCTCTTGGGTGATGGAGCGCTTCGGATACCAGAGGCGCAGACGCCTCACGTGGAGCGCCAGAGGCGGCGTAGGGCGACCGCTGTGGTCGTGCTCCACATCAGAAGTGGTCTTGTTGGTTGTTGTCATCTGTGGATATACCTTTGACAGAGTAGTGATTCTGTGATTGGGTATCTATGTCACCTCCTTTCTTGCATGAGATGTATGGCTGGCGAGCCGTATTTAACATCGCCGGAAAGAGGTGGCCACGTGACAAGCACCTGAGTGTCAGGACGTCGACGTGGCCCGTTCCTCGTTGGACGGAGCCGCGCTCGCTCCGATGTCCGGCGTGTGTCTATGATACCTTGACGGTATGATATGCGCATGCCTGCTGAGTGGACGAATCTGTCCACCGCTATCCACAGTCCCGTGGATACCTGACACGCAGATACCAACAAGACCCTCAAGCAGATGCTGGAGGGTCTTTTTTTTCTTGTTCATCTGAGATTTGAAGAGGTCAGGCGCCAGGGGGCATGGATGAGTCGTGCGCTTTGGTCACACACGCTTCGGAATGCGGCAGTTCTTCATAGTACCGCAGCACGGAAGAGTCCATTTCTCCCAGAAAGCATCTTCAGCCCGCTCTATGGATTCCCTGAGTTTGAGAAGTTGCCATAGGGCCTTCTCATGGCAATCGAGGATCCTCTCGCCACTCCCACACGGACACGGCCGACGACGACGGGCAAGTCTCGGGCGCTTCCCTGGCGCGAGCTGTACCGAGCGGTCCCGCACGGCTGCAACAAGTCGTGGATCGGAGTCGCGCTCGAGTTTCTCAAGGCGCGCCTGCCAGATTGCTGCATCACCGTGCCTCCAGCTGTACCGCTCCGGCCACCGACCGCGGAGTCGTGCGTCTTCTTGCAGCTTCAAGAAGCCATGAAGCAATGCCCACCAGCGGATCGCCGCACTAGAATCGCGTGGTGGGCCATCTCCAGCGTCCTTGAACTCGATACAGAACGAGGAGTCCCCGTTAATATGGCGTTCTGGGCAGGCGACGGGCAATCGCGTACCCGGGATACGTTCTGATACGGCGACACCAGCTTCGCCTCGGTCTTGTACTTGCAGTTCATAGCGGGCGATCGACTGATCATACAGCGGTACGGCTACTCGACAGTGGAGTTCTTTGTCAGTCGTCTCGATGACGTCGACGAAGTCCAAGACGTCGATCGCCTCAAGAAGGAGGTGCAGACCTGACACGAGGCTACGATTCGGTATGTGCCCGGGGGAACAGAAACGATGACTCGCTGCCAGGAGGATTCTGTCGGGCAGACGGTTTTGATGCTCCGACGGCAGCCATGACCTTGTTGTAGGTTAGATCGGCAACGATCGGACCGTCCTCGAAGAGCTCCGAAACACCTGGAGAGGCGTTTCTCCGAGCCTCGTCACCGAGAGCCGTCTCAGTTCCACCGCAGTCCGCCTGCCATGTCTCGGCGTTGAGAACGCTGAGCCCGATAGCACACCGGTCGCGCGCCCCCTTCACGCCGAGGCGAGTCAACGAAACTGGCCCTACCTCCAGACCGATCTGGAGCCCCAGTTCCGACGTCTCTGGAATGACCTCTTGTATCACGCCAAATGCGTCACGCAACGCCCCCGCGCAGCCTACAAGCGTCGTTACGCTCTCCTCTACATCTGTGGTCATCGACGTTCCCTCGGCGAGGTGCCCGAACAGTGCGTCTCCCACGTAGCGCAACTTGATGCCTCCGAAATCATTCAGGACATCGCGCATCTCCTTCCGGATGACATGAAGTGCGCGCACCAGAAGCGGTGCATCGTCGTCGGAAGCATGTTCAGCGACGAAGCGCGTGAACCCGTCGACATCGGCGATGACTGTCCCCATCTCCATCCGCTTCGTGTTCTTTGGACTGAGCTGGTCGAAGTCCAGGTACTTCAGCGGTGGAGTCGCTCGACTGAACTGGAACTCAGCGAGCGGCGTCGCGCTCAGGTCAGCCTGCCAGCGCTCGAGTAGCTTGTCGACGTTGAGGTTGAGCCCTGACTCACTCGAACAGTAGTCGAGCTGCGTCTGGCTCAACGGAGTCGCCTGCGCGTCGGCAACCGCCCACTCGTCGGAGACTTGTTCGCGGGCGTGATCCGTGAGGAACACCCCTGACTTCTTGGAGGCAGTCATCTTGGCCGCGAGGTTGGCAGGCCCGCCGAGGAAGAGCGGCTCGCGGTCGCCACGGGTGCCATTGCTGACTGCGAGGGCCTCACCAACATCGACCCCGACGGTCACCGTCGCATCCTCCAATTCAGCGTGAAGTTCGTTCGCGTTGAGGAGAACGTCCCGGAGCGCGCTGGCAACGGCAACCGCTTCTAGAACCGCCGCACGGTCGTCTGTGTTGTGCATGATGAAGTGCAGGCGTTGGTTCTGATGGTCCACCTTGATAGCACTGGTCTGAGCCAGCACGACGCGTGCGATGCGCTGGTAGATGTGCAGGAACCGTAGCAAACGGCGGTGGCTCTGTGCGCCCTCAGTCGCCGTCGAGGAGAGCATGTCCAGGGCATTGGGAATCTCGACGTAGACGTGCGCGGCCTGGACGCGGTATGCGGTTGTCAGCGGAATCCCGTAAAGGGAGGAGGCTTTCGTGAACTTCTTCACGGTGATTTCCTGAAGCTCCTCGTTGGCGCTCTCGATTCGCGCCCGGCTGCTCTTGATACTCCATGCCATGCGACTACCCTCGACGGACCAGATGTTCAGTGCGGCCACTGTATCGACGGGCGCCCGGGAGTCAAGGCCGGTTCAAGAACAACGAGGAAGGTGATGAGATCATGACAGAAACACCCGACCAATCACGACAGAGGGAAGTTGAGCGTGAGCTAACTGCCCCGCACTGGGCGAAGGCGATGAAGAACCTTCGGCAAAGCGCGAGCGGCGCGATCGCTGCTGCCGATGGCAAAGCAACAGCAACGTTGAGCCTTGTGTCGGTACTGGTCGGTCTGATGCTCATCCAGATGCCGGATTCGGACTCAACGAGGGCCGCACCGACCTCCGAAGAGAAGACGGCATTTGTCATCTTTGCAGTGTTGGCGCTGCTCGCGGCTCTCGCAAGCATTCGGGTCCTGTGGCCTCGTGTGAACCGCCAGAAGTTGCTCCGCTCCCGCTCCGTTTCGACGGTGGCGTACCTCAAGGGCGTCCCCGGGCGTGTCTGGGGCAGCGTTCGACGGCGGCGTTCCCCGCGGAAGCCGATCGCTCGGGAGTTGGAACGGAGTCCTACGTTCTTCGGGGACCTGGCGCGCATGGGATTCGATGAGTTCGCTGCTTCGCTCGACGACCGTTCGCCTGATGCTGAGCACCAGGATGATCTGGAGCAGGCCTACATTCTCAACTTCATTGCGGACCGAAAGATGTACTGGTCCAGGTTGGCGGTGTCCCTCACCGCACTAGCCATCACGTCACTTGTAGTACTCGCGGTCGTTCGCGTCGTGAAGTAGTCGAAGTGGGCTTCGGTGCCAAGTTCCCTTGCCCACGTCGCCATCGTGTCCACCCTCGGGCAATGTCGATTCGATACATCAGAGACCTTGGTCAGGGCAGTTTTGGACGAGTCTACCTCGCGACCGATGATCAGTTCGGCGTCGTAGCCGTGAAGGAGCTCAAGGACCCGACCATCGGGCGGGATCGATTCGAGCGAGAGGCTCGCATTCTCGCCGAGCAGCGGGGCAACGACTACGTTGTCCGTGTACTGCGCGTCAACCTGACCGCACAGCGCCCGTACATGGTGCTCGAGTACTGTGAAGGCGGCTCATTGCGTGGCTGGGTCGCGAAGATGACCTGGCAGAACGTCGCACATGCGCTTCTTTGCGCCGCAAACGGTCTACTGGGGATTCATGCCGCGGGCGGTTTCCATCGAGACATCAAGCCGGAAAACCTGCTCATCACGACGGCACCAGATGGTGGTCACATCGTGAAGGTCGCAGACTTCGGACTCGCTCAGCGTCCGGCGACCTCGATGCCGCCAATGACACACAGTGCGGGCGGTACTCATGGATACATGGCGCCCGAGCTGCACCATCCGAACGGTCAGTATTCCGCTGCGGCTGACGTCTACTCATTGGGAATCACTGGCATCGAGCTACTGACCGGAGACCTTAGTGTGAGCTCGCTCCAAAGGTCCAGCGCTCCTCAGTCTCTTTGCCGACTTCTTGTGCGCATGGCTCATCCCACGCCATGGTTCCGACCAAGCATGGCCGACGTCGCGATCAAGCTCGGGGAACTTGTGAACGCGCCGACGAAGCAGCCGTCAAGCGGCCTCAAAGACCTGCTGATTGGCGCTGGGGTGGTCGCCGGTTTGGTCGCAGCGGTCGCCGCGTTGGCGCGTGGATCGGACAAGGAGTGGGATGAGAGCGTGCAACGGTACCGTGGCTCTGACGGTCGATTCAGAAGAGGCTAGGGTAGAGGCTGCGTACGAGCTTCCGCTACGCTGCCGGCACCGGCTCGCTTCGCTGGTGATGATGCAGCAGAGACTTCACCAGACAATTCAGAAGTCTATGGGCGCCACAAGCGAGCTGGAGTGCGGTATCCTAAACGGGTATGCTCAACTCGCGCCCCAACAACGTGCCGCACAACCTGCCTGTCGTTGACGACAACTACCAGCCGCTCGGCCTGACGCGCTGGGGCTCGTTCGAGATCACCGACGAGGAGGTTCAGGGCATACGTGACGCCCTCAAGGCTGACGGCATCGCCGAGCTCGACGCAAGCGACGACGAGGTCCGCGAGATGACACGGTCGACCTTGCGGATGATGATGCTGCTCAACGACCAGCATCGACGACGCAGAACGAAGACGTCGTGACGCACGTGACCACGAAACCGGTGTCGAAGACGCCTCACGAATTCGCGTGCGACGAATAACCTACCAACTCTATGAAACACACACCCGGGACCTACTGGGCATACCTCCGCAAGTCTTCGGAATCCGAGGAGCGGCAGGAGCTCTCGATCCCAGCACAACGCAAGGAGGTTCAACAACTCGCGACTCGACGCGGCATCACGCTCGCACGGTCGCCACTCGAGGAGGCGAAGTCCGCCAAGGCGCCCGGCCGGCCCTTGTTCGGCGAGCTCATGGCCGCAGTGCACTCCGGCGATGTTGACGGCATCGTCTGCTGGAAGCTCGACAGGCTGGCGCGCAACCCGCTCGACGGCGGCGCTATCATCTGGGCCCTCGGAGAGGGCCGACTGAAGGAGATCGTCACCGTGGACCGCACCTACACCGGCACCGCGGATGACAAGATGCTCATGTCGATCATGTTCGGCATGGCGACGAAGTACAGCGATGACCTGTCCGCAAACGTTAGACGGGGCAACCGCGAGGCGCTCGAGCGAGGGCTGTGGCCGGGCACGCCGAAGCTCGGCTACATCCGGGACCGAGACACGAAGCAGCTCATTCCTGACCCGGAGCGCTTCGAGAAGCTCAAGGAGCTGTGGAAGCTCCTCCTCGGCGGCATGGCCGTGCTCGATGTCCTGCGCGTCGCGCGTGAGGACATGATGCTGCGGACGCCAAAGCGAAAGAAGAGCGGCGGTCATCTCATTTCGCGCTCGAAGCTCTACGAAGTCTTCCACGACACGTTCTACGCCGGCCTCATGGTGCGGGGTGGCGAGTCATACCTCGGCTCTCACGAGCCGATGATCTCCATGGACGAGTTCGAGCGGGCGCAGGAGCGCATCAACGGCAAGGCCAACCCGTCTACGAAGTCCAAGGAGAAGTTCTTCTGCTACCGGGGCCTTCTGCGATGCGGCAGCTGCGACAGCAAGCTGACCGCGAGGAACCTCGTCAAGCGCGACGGGCGCCGCTACATCTACTACCACTGCTGGCGGAAGGAGCGACGCTTTCAGTACTGCCCCGAGCGGTCCATCCGCGAGAAGGACCTCGACGATCAGGTGCTCGAGTTCCTCCGTCAGCTCACGCCTCCGACACACTACCTGCGGGAGGTCGCCAAGATGGCGCGCCGCCTCACCGACGAGCAGGAAGCAGCTCGCGCTGAGACCAAGACGCTCCTGGAAGCCGAGCGCGACAAAGCCAACAAACGTCTCGTCAGGCTTCGCGAGCTCCTCGTCGATGGCGTTCTCACTGAGGAGGAGTACCAGGCGGACCGAGAGCGCCTCGTGGGGGGCCAGGCGAGGAAGGACCCGACTGCAGCCGCGGACTCGGGAGAGTACTTAGTACCTCTCCTCAACGCCGAAAACACGCTCAACACAGCGGTTTCTGAGTTCGAGGACGGTGACCCGCGCACGAAGCGGCTGATCCTGCAGGAGCTTACTTGGTACCTCGTCCTGACGGACAAGAAACTCAGTATCCAAACGAAAAAACCATTCTCCCTGATGGGTGAATGGTTTCGTTTTCCGGGCGTGTGGGCATGGCTGGACTACGTTGAAACCTCGCTGAGGTCCGTGTCCTGATGCCCATCTCCACGCGCGGAACGTGGCAGCACCCTCAGCGAGAGGCCTCCGTCGGCGAGCCGATCCAGACTCTCACAGATCTCATCGTAGGTATCGCCAAGGACCTGTGGATGATGGACCAAGACGCCGTCAGCTCCGCGCTGCTTTGCCGACTCGCACATCTTGATAAACTGAGGGAACTTCTCTTCGTATTGCTGTTGCATAGTCAACGATTATCACGGGCCAATCATACACCAACATCCACGATTCGTCAATCCCACCGAGTGCACCCAGGTGCACTCGGTAGAGCAGATGAGGCGGTGTCCCGGGCGGCTCCCCGATAGAGGGGATATCCGAACTCGGCCGGGCGACCGCCCAAGTCGAACGTTCTCTGTCTGCGATTCGACCCAGAGGTCGTCATCTGTCCAACCAACGACACCAGTCCTGAGTCACATCCGAACCTGCGGGCCGTCATGGGCTCGTCGTCAGATCCACTCGGAGCAACGCGACGCTACGAGACTGTCTGAAGAAAATATGCTCTGTGCGCATCGCTATAGTAGGTGGCGCTGTTCCTTGCCTCCGCAAACTTCTTGTTGCTCACAAATACGGAGAGGCCTGCAGTATCTACAACCATGTTTCCGGCCTGGTTGTTCGTGATGTACGGGAGTTCTCTGTAGTTCCAGGCGCTATACGCCAGGTGCTCCGATTTGGCGTTGCCGAAGAACGTGAGCTTGGGGGGCGGCGAGCTGGACAGACTCGGGGACTGGATAGGCTTCACGAGTTTCGACGAGCATCTACAATACCCACGTAGTTTTGGTACGGTAGAGGTAGTCACCCCTAACATGTCCTTGTATGAGTATCATCCTCTACGCCCGGGTCTCAACTCGAGGGCAAGCAGAGCGCGACCTCTCTCTTCCTGCCCAGTTGAAGCTCCTCAATCGCTATGCCGCACACGACGAGCTTGAGGTCGAGGCTGCCTTCGAAGACGTCGCCTCTGGGCGAAGCTTCCACGGACGTCCAGGGCTCATGGACGCTGTCGCCCTCGCGTGCTCCTCAAGTCGTGCCAATGAGCTGGTCGTACAACGCATCGACCGCATCGCACGCAACACCCTGGACTACCTTACTCTCGTCAACACCGAGACGACCGACCGACCGCTCATGACCGAGGCCAACAAAGCGCTGCAGGAAAGCACCACGCCGCAACCCCGAGGATCCCACCAGCTACGAGTCCCGCCAGCAAGTCATCGAGCATTACGCCCCACCCGCGGCGGACGAACTCGATTTGACCAATAGGTCCAGGCTTCCAGGCATCGAATGCTCGAAACAGAAGAAATCCAATTACGTATGTCCCGATGAATTCAAGTGTGTAGCTTGGGAGGAACGCCAGGGTCATACACATCCCCATTACCTCATCCACGACGATCTCGGGCGGGTCGTGCTGCTGAAGCTGTGCTTCTACCGCGGATGAAGCTACTGCTCCACTCATCAGCAAGAACAATCCGCCGACTAGCAGGCCTGGGGACCAACCGCGCTCCCCCCCCAGGGGAGGAAACTGTGCAAGAAGCGCGGCTAGGGGCAGCGCCGCCAAAGTGCCAACTGTGCCTTGCCTCTTCGGAACAAGAAAACCGACGCCGAACCAAGAAGCAAAGACACGGAGGACACGATCCCAATGCAGCGCTCCAAGGATCAACGTACAACCCACGGTCTATTTGATTGCTGAGTTTTCGTCCATCACGCCGACGACTGTGGCTGATGTTCTGAACACGTGGATGAATCGTTGACTTGCAGTCAGCGAATTGAGAGCGACAAGGACGACAGTCGCCCCAAGAAGAGAGTCCAGAAAAAGTCCCGCGACCAGGACGATCGAACGTTCCCCTCGTTGAATAAGACCAACGCTGCAGTCGAAGCCGAGCATTCCAGCACGTGCTCGAACATGACTCGACAGCATGGAACTCGCAACGGATGCCAGTACTGCCACCTCAGCCCACGGCCCCTCTGGAAAGAGAGCAACAGAAAGCCCGACGTGGACGATTACATCTGACAGCTGATCCGACGTTGAGTCAAAGAAATCACCGCGGCGACTAGTGCGACCAAGATGGCGCGCAAGCTCCCCATCGAACACGTCTAGAACAAGCGCGACGACCAGCGTAATTGCAGCGAAAGAGAGTTGTCCCGATGCCAGTAAGGCAGCGCAGGGAATGTGGAGAATCAGGCTCGTAAGAGTGAGCGCATTTGGAGATATCCCCAATCGAGCAAGAACAACCATGAACGGACGAAAAAGGCGTCGACGCCAATGGCTTGCCCAGTAGGCTACGGGCGACGTTGACCATCGATTTGTCTGTACCAAACGATGCCTACCTTTCTTCCGGCACGAACACAAGAAGGAAAGAGTAAAGTGATGGATGCTTCTTCGCCACTACTCGCAGACCGTGGCTCCTGCACATCCGTTCCACCTCGTGTTCTCTGAAGTAGTGGTGATCTCCTTCGTGAGGAAGTATTCTCAGATACGTGTTGATGAGTCCGTGCAACAGCAGCGGGTAGCGTGGCTCGACCAGCACAAAACAACCATTAGGCCCCAATACGCGGCGGACCTCCTGAATCACCGCTCTCGGCCTCGTGAAGTGGTGCAGAACGCCGGTCATGACGACGACTGAGAACCACGCGTCCGGCCATGGTAGTCCGTCCTCCACATCGACAGCGTGGAGTTGCACAGCCACCGCCGAAGAGCAGGACAGCTTGACCGCGGCGGTCCGGAGTATCGCCGGCGACAGATCTACGCCCGCGAGATCAACTGCCCCTGCTCTCGCCATGCTACATAAAAGGCGACCCGTTGCACAACCAACATCTAGTACCGGCCGACCGCGCCATTCGGGTGCAACCGAATCAAGGGTCTTCACTACGGCATTGTCCCAATGCCGCGTAAATAACTGCACCGACAGTTCTCGATCGTACGTTGAGGCGCGTGCGTTGAACGTCCGAGCGTTGGACCGCTTATATCGGTTCGTCACGTCACGACCACTGAGACTTCACCGCAGCAAACGACTCTTCGTCCGGCATCTGCTTCGGTGGAGACTTCATGTAGAATGCGCACGCCTCTGGATTGCTCCCACCAATCTGGCGATCCTTGAGCCACTTCGCAATCCGAACGAGATCCACGATCGACCCAGCCGAGTTCGGCTTGTCGTCGCTGCGGAGCGTCAGTGCAATGTCCACCGGCGAGCCTCCAAAAACCTCAGCATCGAGTTGAATGTGGGCGTTCTTCAACGGACCTCGCGTCGTGTCGTAATGGTGACCGACGTGGCTTTCGGCGCCCTGGGTGAAGTCAGCCAGGGACTTCCGCTTGGAGACTAGCTTGCTCTCGGCACGCTCGGTGAAGTTGAGGAAATCGGTGTTCCCCCCGACATTGATCTGGCTCGAACGCATTAGAGCGGCCCCACGAACACCAAGCATTCTGAGAAGGTATCGGTGGAGAATCGTCGTCCCGAGTTGGCTCTTGATATCATCACCGAGAAGCGGAAGGCCTGACTCCTCGAAGCGGTCACGAATCTCCGCGCGTTGCGCGAGGGGCGTAGGGATGCAATTCACAAACGCCGCCCCCCCCCGTACTGCCTCAAGCGCATAGTACTGCGTCGCCTCATGAGATCCCGTCGGGAGCAGGTTGACGACGACGTCGACTTCGTGCTGCCGCAGCACAGCAGCGACGTCTACCGGCTTCGTTTCATCCTCCTGCACCAACGCAGCGAGAGCAGCGGGATTCCCGTCCAAGGTCGGGCCGCGGTACACAACGGCAGGGCAATCAACCTCGATTCCGTGAAGCACACAGGCATTGTTCGGCTCTTGAAAGATCGCTCCTCCGACCGTGCGACCGACCTTCCCCACCGCGATATCAAACGCCACGACTACGTCGATGTCACGAACATCGTACCCTGCAAGAGTTGGGAAGAGCAGCCCTCTGTTGTTGGAGGGCATCGCTCGATAGTGGGCGATTCCTTGAACAAGCGCGGACGCGCAGTTCCCGACCCCGACAATACCTAGCCTGATTCGGCGTTCATCGCTCTTCACAGTACCCACCTCGTGATCTGATTCACGTCTCACCCGTCCCAATACCACGGGGGAAAGAGGTTCGCCTCGTCACAATCCCACGGGGGAAAAAGGTTCACCTCGTCACAATGGTCGCTCCCAGTGTACCACTCACCCCAGCGTTCACTCGCGCCCACTCTTCCGCGACACTCAACTTCTTCTGGCGATTGTAGTGAAGCGCAAGCAAAGTACCACGCACATTTTGCGTCTTCGCTCTTGCGAGTCGTCCCGCCGTTGCCATTCCGGCATGGACCTTCGTGCACAGGTCTACATAGCCTGACGCGAGCTGGTACGGTGTCATCTTCTTCGGCTGAAACACTACAAAACCGGCAGCCGTGTCGTAGAGGTTCCAATCTTGTGTGAGAAGCCGCCCCTGTGCCAGAAAGTCTCGGTAGATCCGGGTCCCCGGATACGGGATCAGCGTGTTGATGCTCGGCATCTCGATATTGGCTTCCTGTATGAAGGAGTACATCTGATCAAATACCGGGGGAGCATCGCCGTCGAACCCTACGATGAGTGAACCAGCAACGACAACTCCCGCCTCGTGGAGCCTACGGACGAGCTCCACATACCGCGTCGAGTCGTTTGTACGGTCCTTCCTGATTGCCTTCAGCACGGCTGGGTCGAGGCTATCGAAACCCGTTTGAATCGAGACGCAGCCGCTACGCCCCATGAGGTCCACCAGCTCGCCGTCCTCAAAGGCTGCCACCTCCATCTCACCGTACCAACGAAGCCGGAGTGGTATCATCTCATGCAGTAGTTCCTTGGTGTACTCCAAGTCGACTGCCATGTTCTCGTCAGCAAAATAGACAGCCGAACCGCGGGTACCGGTGGCGCGGAGCTCGTCGATGACTTCGCCGACCCCCCTGGTTCGGTGCTTCTTCCCAGTCCCAAAGCCCACCGAGCAGAACGTACAGCCGCGCGGACACCCCCGAGTGGCAGTGAGGGCTCGCGATGTCAAGTAGCGTGACGGATCACGGAGAATGTCGCGTCGAATCCTCGGAAGAGTCGTAAACTCACCGACGCCACTACGATGATAGACGCCACCCAGGCGACCGTTCCCAGCATCTTCGACAACCTGGGGCCAGACGCCCTCTCCTTCTCCAGTCACGATGGCGTCTGCGTGACTCAACGCCTCCTCTTGCATCACCGAGGGGTGAATACCCCCCAAAACCACCGGTACACCGCGCTCCCGGAACCGTTGAGAGATGTGATATGCACGTGTTGCAGCGCGGGTGACCACGCTGATTCCGACCAGATCCGTCGGACGCTCGTAGTCAATGTCCTCGAACCTCTCGTCGATCAAGTGAATGTCAACACCTGGTGGCGTCACTGCTGCCAGGTACATCAGCGACAGTGGAGGTATGTGGTTGCTCCCTCCAAGTCCGAGAATCTTGCGGAACAAGCCACTCAACCGCGATTGTGCGAAGAACCTATCTGCGCTCTCCTCCAATCGCGGCAAGACGAGTGTAACATCCATAGCACCACCCGCGATGCGCATGAGTACTTCTGCGCTGAGTCCGAGTACCATCAGTTAGCTATCAACCTCTCCTAGAACACGCCGCACCGAGTGTCAAGCAATTCAGCTGCTCAGGATTCACTTCCGTTAGCGTCGGCCTAGACGCTTCCTTTCATACCTGAATAGCAGAATGGGGAGCCCGATTGTCAGGAGCACGATGACGGCTGTATATCCCGCCGTAAGCCATGGACTTGCGGAAACCGCTTCTGCGAGAAGCCAGACCAGGATCGCAAGACTCGGAACTGATGCAATCGCCGTAATCAAGAAGTAGTCTCTGAACCTCATGAGGGTCACACCAGCGGCGTATGAGATAACGTCAAACAACCCGCCACCGACGAGGCGCAAGATCAACAGGGACCTCACTCCTACAACGCATGTGAGTTCGTCTAGCACAGCGAGACGCCTCACTCCTAGGATACGTAGGATGATCGGCCGCCCCAATCGTCGCGCGAGCCAGAAGGCAACCGACGCTCCAACGAGGTTCCCTACATACACAACCAACAATGTCACACCAAAGCCCCACAGAAGCAGTGATGCGAGAATAAATGGACTTCCCGCGACGGGCGAGACAACAACGCTGAGGGCGTATACCCCAGACATAGCAATTGGCCCTACCACCCCAAGAGGCTTCACGAACTCACGGACTGTCTCCAACGAAAAAAGGTCAGACGACGCGAGTACCCCGCCGATGGCTATCAAGGTCCCGACGCCGACCACCGCGGTCCAGACCTGAGACCTCATATCTCTCGCGACCGCGGACGACCTATCGTCGTCCGACCGTTGTTGAGGCTCATTGGAGGCATCCCCGTTTTCTCCACTTGTAGTCTTGCGCCCCATTCGTGCCCGTCCTGTCATATAGATACTCATGATTGACATCATACATGTTCATTGTATTCTACCAGCTACCTCGTCTAGAACGCAAACGCGGCTGCGATCCACTGTTGAGCGGGTTCGTGATTCAAGGTCTGGTCAGTCTCGGCGGCCCAGATACCTAAACGGATGACTCTCAAGTGAGATCCACTGAGCGGGTCTCAAGAACTCGTGAAGACATCGCCGAGGAGGGGATCTTGGCGCGTGCCTGCAGTCGATGGGTGGTCGCGACTCGAAAGTCAGCCGTCTAGGCAGACCGAGCCACGCTGTGCACCTGGGTGCACAGCATTCGCCGTGTGAGGTTGGGATCGACTCTGCATTGTCGTAGGGTATGGCGATGTGCACTAATTTAGACCGTTCTTTCCGAGACCAAAGCAGTCAGGCAGAGCTACCAGCTAGGCGGATTTGGAGCATGGCGAACAAGAAAACCCAAGAGGAAGGGACGCTTTGGTCCCAACTCCTCCGCCGCCTCTTCGTCGGCAACGAGCGTGTCCTTGCACGCAACGCGCTGGAGCGAGAGGCGCTCGAGAGATTCCGAGAGACGGCAGAGTTCCGCCTGCTCGAGCAGCTCCACGAGCGGCGTCAAGAGCCCTGTGTCGAGGTCGGCTGGACGATGGAGGCGGAGGCGCCCGCCGAGATCGCGATCTCGGATTTGATCGGCGTTCCACGGTGGACGACCGGTGCCACCGGGTCGGGCAAGTCGGTCCAGACGATGGCGGAGGAAGCCCAGCTGATCTTGCCGGGCGTGCCGTTCCCGCTGGTCCATCTCGACGCCAAGAGCGAGTCGAGTCGCTGGTTGAAGGAGCTCTTCGTTCCCTGGCTCACGTTCACGTGGGAAGAGGACGAAGCGATCTCCTTCTACAGAGACTACCTGGTGCTCGATCCGTTCAACCCGGATCGGCTGCCGCCCCTGAACATTCTGTCAGGTAATGAGGGCACGCCGCATGGGCTCGCAGCTCGCGAGATCATGATGCTCGTCGCCGAGAACTTGTCGGGCGTTGGCAGCGCGTTCGGACTTCGGATGCAGACGCTCCTCGAGTGGGCGCTTCGGTTGGCGTTGTCGGTCGACGGGTTGTCGCTCCTAGAGGTCCGGCAACTCATCCTCGACGAGCGCTATCGGCACGGGCTCCTGCGGTTCTGCGGGGACGCGGACGTCCGTGACTACTTCATCCACCGCTTCGACAAGGAGAACGCCGCCACGGTCCACGCCGTGCTTGCGCGGCTCGACTCACTGCTCCTGGTGCCCGACACGACGCGGTGTCTTGCTGCACCCGGCTGCGTGAACCTCGAGGCGTGTCTCGAAAGCGGCGTCACGATCCTCGAGCTTGGTGACGCACCGCACGGCGCCGAGTTCCTCGGCTCATTCTGGCTGGGGTTCTTCGTGCGCGGCCTCGCCCGCGCGATCATGGGGCGGCCGGTGACCCGTGAGACGCCGGGCACGTTTGTAGTGATGGACGAGTGGTGGACTGCGCTTGGCGAGAGCCTGGCCCAACACTTCGAGCGGCTCCTGACGCTGGCGCGCTACAAGCGGGTGAGCCTGTGGCTCCTCAACCAGCTCCCGGCGCAGATCGGCCGGCGCTACCCGGCCCTCCTTGCTACGCTCAAGAACTCGGCAGGAATCCAGCTCGCCTTCCGCCAGAGTCACGAGGACGCGGCTGCACTCGCACACATGTTCGCAGCGGACGAGCACATCCGTGTCCCCAAGACCCTCGACTCGCCGAAGTACGAGACCCGGCGAGCTCGGCCAGAGGAGATCCGGCAGCGACGGGTAGACCAGCTCTCACGGCTCCCTGACCGCCACTTCTGGTTCTACTACCCGAAGGCCGGGCTTGACGCTGTCCAGCTTCAAGCAACGGACGTGCCCTTCGATCGCATTCGCCGCCAGGTCGACAAGCTACCGGGATGGTTCCGCGACCTCGGGATGGGCGGCAGCTACTCCGGCATGTCGCGCGCCGTGCTCGACGAGGTCATCCGGATGCGGCGTGCTCACATGCGCGCGGTGGCGGCCGGCCATGCCACCGCGGGCGCCCCGGACTTCCTCGCGGAGCCAACTGAGGTGGTTGCGGAAAGCGAATCCCGCGTTGCGGAAACGGCAACCCCGGACGCCAATGCAGATGTGACGAATCCCGCAAACCCGAATAAAAACAGGCCACCAGCTCGCAAGCCCGACGTTCCTGTGCCATCCTCGACCCCTACCACCTTCATCCAACCTGGTGCATCGCGTGACGCGGAGGATGACGATCCGTTCCTCGGCTAGCGCGAGGGGGAACGTCATGCAACGTGATCCAGAGACCGCTTCACTTCTCGCACTGCCCTTTCGCATTCTGGGGTTCATCGCGGGCTTCTTCGGTGCGATCTTCGTCATGCTGACCAAGCTCATCTTCCGAACCGGCGCGAAGACGGTGAAGACGTCGATCGCCATGAAGAAGAACCTCGTCTGTCCTTCCGGGAACTGCGCGCCTCAGCCCGCCGACGGTCGGTGGACCTGCAACAACTGCGGCGCCAACCGCGAAGGGTGGATCTGGGCCGCATGCCACGTCTGCGGGGAGGCGCCGACCTACCACAACTGCGACACCTGTGGACTCTCGATACGAAACCCGCTCCTCTAGCAGGTCGTGAATGGCCGGCGTACCCACGGACGCCTCCCGCGGCAGCGGGGCGTCGTCATCGAGCTCCAACCACGTGACCGGTTGGTGTTCAAGATGCTCGTGAAGGCCGGGGGCGTCCTGACGACGCGGGACTTCATCCCGCTCGCGTTCCCGTCTCACGGCGTGGCTGTGCGCCGGCTTCGGAAGCTCCACGACGCTGGGTACGTCTGCTGCTTCGTCGAGCAGCTCCACTATGACAACCGCTGGGTTCTCGATACCAAGGCATGGCAGGAACTGCCTACGGGAGGAGAGATCGTACCCCAGCGGCGGCGAGCACCGGACTCCCTGGCGCCGCTGCGCCCGCACCGCGCCACCTTGCTGCGCTTCTGGTCGCTCTTTGTGGCGCACTGCCATGCCACCGAAGGGCTCACACTCAAGCGGTTCAGCTTCGAGTGGGAGCTGCCCGACGAGCTCTTCACGACCGGTGGCGCCTACCGACCCGACGCGCTCGCTATCGTCGACGACAACGGCCGACGGCGCACGCTCCTTATCGAGGTGGACACCGGCACCGAGTCGCCGAGCTATGTCGCCAAGCACAAGATCGCGCACGTCGAGACGCTCGTAGCCACTGGCGAGCGTGTCCTCGGACTCGGTGTGGATACACTCATCTTCCTCATCCCGTCTGATCGCCGGCACCGTTCGCTTGCTCGAGCAACGAAGAGCAGAGCGACACCGTCGACGCGCACACTCGTGTTCACGCAGGAGGCCAACACGCTCGACCTGACGAAGCTCGCCAGGCTCGAGGAGATGCTGGCTACGAACAAGCACCCAGGCGTGGACGCAGCGCTTCCACACGTGGGATAGTCACGCCGCAAGTCACCGCATGGGTGGCTGCGCAACCGGGAGCCCGCGCTCTCTACCGCCCTTCGGGGTAGGAGGCAGCACGGACTCAGGCCGCGAGGTCACCGAGCGCGCAGCCGCCCTTCTCTGTCATTGAGGGCTGCGTCGGGCGAGGTCAGATCAGAAGTCCACGAAGTGGTCTTCGCTGTCGAAGAACTCCTCCATCTTCTTCTGCGTCATTCTGGGCTTCTTGGGACCGTAGTAGGCACGCTTGATGGCGTCGACGAGGAACTTGCCGCCCGTCTTATCGTAGCCCCGATAGATATCCGGCGTATAGAACGCTGGCTTCATAGGAGTCGACGGCGAACCACCCTCATAGACACACTTGTCGCAGTGGAAGTCGATACGCGCCAGTCCGCCACTAATGTGCTGCGTTAGAAACATTCGACTTACCGGACTCTCTCTACATTGTCTGCAGGGACCCGAAATTCGCAGGTGACGTGCACGCCGAACAAGGTCGTCGAAACGCTCTGCCGCCTTCCCGCTGAGCTGCTTGGTCGCCCCCGTCCTGACCATCCACCAGACGTACCCAGGATCGTTGAAGAACAACCACTCGAGGCTGCGGTTGCCGTGCTTGCCGAAACCGAGCTCATGACCCATTTCATATCTCCATGCAGGGGAATTGGACTGCGGCCGCGAAGTTCGCAAGGTGTGCTTGCAGGAAGAGTGAACCCGGGTTCACTCTGGATTGGAGTCAGTGTCGTCGTCATCCCCCCCCTGATTGTCGTCGAACAACCACGACAACAGGGACCGCGGGCTGCGCTGTCCATCCGTGTAGTACGCCTGCTTCAGATCACGATCGAACTCGCGCCCTGCCGCTATGCGCTCCCGAGACCATCGTCGTGCCCATCGCACATTGTTCTCAACGATCCAGTAGTGTGACTCGCACGGCAGGCTCCAGTTACCCACTGATGGGTAGAGAGAGACCGTCTCACCGTCGTAGATGAGCTTCCAGTCGGTAGGCGAGAGCGGCGTCACGACCTCTTCGCCGCACCCACAGCAACACCGATGAACTGCGGTCCCGAACTCGATCGTGACGTAGATGATGCCATCCTCGAGCTCGGATGGGATGTACTCGACGAAGCGGTGCTGGAGCTTCCCGATGCAACCACTCATTCAAGCCTCTCAGTCAGCAGTTGGCTGACGTTTGTCGTGTAGGTCGACCAGTTCTCCTTCTCAAGGTCCTGGTAGAACCCGCACCACTTCTTCCACTGGATCACCGCCAGCGCAGCGTTCAGGCTATTGAGATCCGCGATCTGGATGTTCTTGTCGTAGATGTCCTCGGCATCCGTGCCGTCTGTGGGGACTCGCTGCTCGCCCCGCCGATCACCCGGCACGCTGCTCGACACCCGTGTCCATCCGAGCAGGATGTTTTCATCCTCGACGAAGGTGGCGCCCATCCCGACGTCGATGAACGGCTTGTCGTACTCACGGAGCGCATCCACAACAGTCCTTCGCGATGGCGCCTTGTCCACACAGACGAAGACGAAGTCCATGTTCGCGAGAACATCAGCGTTCTCGGGCTCGACCCGTATTCGGTGAGGTTGTATGCCCTTGTGCATTTTGCAGTAGATGCCCGCAAGGTGGTCCACCTTGAAGGGAGTCGCGCGGAGCTCGTCGACTGACGGAGCGCCGGGGGCGCGGAATGCGTTGTGCTGAAGAAATCGGTCGTCGTCGAAGAGGTGGATCTCCGCGACCGGCGTCTTCGCAACGAGGTCTAGGATGTAGGATCCGGTACCGCCGAGCCCAACGATGCCAACACGGTGACCACTCAGACGCGCAGTCACAGCACCGATCTCCGCTCTTGTCGAAGCGGTGTCCATGTAGTGGAACACGGAGCCGGCCTCAGTGGTCTCGGCAACATATGTCTTGGCCGTGGCCGATGGATCGATTGCCTGAGCATGACTCGACAGGACCATCGCGTAGGTCGTCATCTTCTCGTAGTAGTCGGCGTATCCCGCCGGCTGCTTGTTTGGCTGGCCTGGCACCCTGGGCAGAGACGGCTTGTTCGAGAAGGAGCGATCCACCACGAGCCCGGGCCCCAGCGTCTGCTTCTTCACCTGATGCACGATCTGGGCGATCTCTGTCCCGTCCTTGTGACAGGGATGCTCCCCAATGAAGAACACGACATGCGTGTCCGGCTTCTGCGTCTTCTCCCCAGCGAGAGTCAGTGTTGAGACCAACGTGCCGCGCTTCACACTCCGATCTCGCGCGACGTACGGCACGCTCTTAACCAAGAGATGGCCCGCAACGATGTCGATCTCGTAGCCCTCGTCGCGGAGGCGCTGGAGGTCGGGGCTACGACTTATCAGTTCGCGTGACATTGAAGACCATCCCTTCCTTCACCTTGACAGTGTCACCCGCGACCATCGAACCCTCGGGCTTGTTGCCGTGCCCCCGTTTGTACGTGATCGTGTAGATCGTGTTCCCGCCCGGCGGCTCCTCGCCGTACGCGAGGACGACGAGCTCCTCGAAGGAGATCTCGTCCTTCTCCACTTCCTTCGCCTTCCCGTTCACCACGATCGTCACCAACTTCTTCATAACTACTCTCCCATCGCGTTGCGTGTTAGAAACAACTGATTGACTCGTAGCACGCCAATCACCGGTGTTGCAATGAGAAAACACCCGTCCCGGTGTTGCAACACCGGAGGAGCACGCAAGACGTGAACAAACCTCGCCTCGATGTTCAAGCGCTCTGCACTGCTCTGGATCAGCGGCGTCGAAGCAAGAAGCTCTCGTGGAGGCAGGTCGCTGGCGAGTCGGGCGTCAGTCCATCCACTCTCACGAGGATGACCCAAGGCAAGCGTCCCGATGTCGACAGCTTCGCCTCACTCGTCGACTGGCTCGGCGTCCCGGCGGACGCCTTTCTCCGCGGGTCTGATGAGCCTCCTTCGCAGCCTGTCCCGAGCGGTCATACCCTCGCTGTCCTGTCCACCCATCTCCGCGCGGACAAGAACCTGTCACCCAAGACGATCGATGCCCTACAGGACCTGCTCGGTGCTGTGGAGCGACTGATGAAGGCCGGGTTCGGGAGCGATCCGGAGGACGATGGTGGCGTCTAGGTTCCGACGTGGCTTCAAGAAGGAGGCGGGCGAGCTTGCACTGGAGGTCCGCCGCGAGATGAGGCTCCGATTGTCTGATCGGCTTGATCCGCGTGCGCTCGCCGCGCATCTCGGCATCCCGGTGTTCGAACTCGATGAGCTTGTAATGCTAGGTATGAAGCGAGCGTCGGTGGAGCAGCTGATGAAGCACGGTCGCAGCGAGTTCTCGGCTGCGATGTTCGAGATGGGCGGCCGAAGACTCATCGTCGCAAACCCAACCCACTCGGCAGGACGCCAGGCCAGCAACATCGTTCACGAGATCTCGCACGTCCTGCTCGAGCACGAACCGCCCGACCAGCTCATCGTGGCGGGTTGTCGGCGCTGGGATGAAGTCATGGAAGGCGAGGCAGACTGGCTCGCTGGTGAACTACTGGTTCCTCGCGACGCAGCCCTCGAGCTTGCCCGACGTGAGGCCGATGTCCGAGCCAGTGCTGCACGGTACGGCGTGAGCGAAGCGATGATGCAGTGGCGGTTGAACCACAGCGGCGCTCGGAAGCAGGCAGCACGAGAACGCGCCCGCCGACATCGTCGCTGACGATGTAGAACTGACTACCGATCAACGCATCGGGACTCCTGCGATCACGACGCGAGAGGCTCGGTCGACGGACCGGCCTTGAAGATGTGCTGGCAGCGAGATTTCTGAGCCGGGCGGACGGGATCAGGACGGCCGAACTGATTCGTGGGTTCGGCGCCGGAGGCGACGACCCACGAAGACCGCGCCGCAGGCGGGCGAGAGGACTATCGCGGGTGCTCTGACGCCTGTGCTGACAGGGAGTACACCTGTGAGCACAGGCGTCAGCACATCTGCCCGATCACGCATGAAAACAAACACTTGAGTGACACGGCCGACCTCCGACAGGGTGGTGTTGGAGGCTCATGCGATCGAGCTCGAGAGGTCCTCGTGACCTTTGGGGATCGACACCGTGAGTCCCCGAAACCCACCCCGAAACCGGACGAGCGATGTACGAGATCATGACCGTCAGCGAGGTCGCCCAGTACGCCCGCGTCTCGGAGCGCCAGGTCTACCGCGCGATCGCGTCGGGGGAGCTGCGCGCCGGCCGCGTCGGCAAGAAGGGCCACCCGCGGATCGAGCGGTCCGCCGTACGTTGCTGCCTCGGGCTCGAGGATGATACGGTCGACCCGTCGCAACCCATGACGCGGTCTGCCGAGGAGGTAGACCGTGGCACGACCCAGGAAGCACCGGTGGGAGCGCAAGCACGACTCCTACCGGATACGACTGCGTCTACGCATCAAGGGCAAGGACATCGACCGTCTGGTCAGCGCAGCGCTCGACACGACGGAGCGAGATCGGGAGCTCATCCTCGCCGACGCGATCGCCGAGATCGAGAAGGAGCAGGAGCTGCCGGACGACAAGCTCCCGCCGACGACTACACTGATCGCCTACTCCGAGCAGTGGCTCGCGGCGCGAAGCGCGAAGCTGAGGCCTAAGACGGCCCAGACCTACGCCAAGCAGATCGGTCGCTACCTGCTGCCCGCACCCTCGCTCAACGACCGCCGGGCGGTCGACGTCACCCGCCGCGACGTCGACGCGTGGTGCAGGTGGCTCGAGACCCAGCGGCGCGCGGATCGCGACGAGCTGATCAGCCACGAGTGGATGATGGGCTGCTGGCGTGTCGGGAAGGCCATGCTCAAGGACATGGCGGCCGACTTCATGATCGTCGACCCGACCCTCCGGGTGAAGGCGCCGAGCGGCAAGAAGAAGCGCGTCCGTGAGTCGGGCACGCTCACCGTCCGAGACGCGTCCAGGCTGATCGAGTGGGCCCGCAAACACCCGGACGAGCGCCGTGCGGCCGAGATCGCGTTCCTGGTCTCGACCGGCGTCCGCGCCGGCGAGATGTACGCCCTGCGCGAGCACGACGTCGACTGGGATCGCGGCGTCGCCACGATCCAGCGGGCCGTGTCGTTCACTACGAAGCGTCTGTACGAGGGCGGCACGAAGACCAACATCGTGCGCGACGTGCCCCTCACGGCGGATCTCCAGACGATCCTCCGAGCCCATCTCGTGGGGCTCCAAGATCATCCGTCGCGTGAGGAGCACGATCATGAAGCAGGTCCGCTCGTCTTCCCGGCGCCCGAGGTGCCGAACAAGTTCCTCACCTGGCACCGGCGCGGGAACTCGCTCTACAAGGTCCTCGCGCGCGCTGAGACGGATCTCAAGCTCGCGATCAGGCTCCGGCCCCAGGTCTTCCGGCGCACGTCAGCCAGGCTCTGGGCGTCGATCGACCCGAAGCTCGCCAAGTCGGTGCATGGCTGGGTGACCGACGAGATGGTCGATCACTACGGCGAGCCGGCGGCCGACGAAAAAGCGGAGGCCGCGCGGCTCATCTGGAGCCGAGCGTTGCCTTCCGCGATCCAGGAGGGGTAGGGTTTTGGGGTCGGTTTCGGGGAGATGGCCTCCCCGAAACCTGTAGGCGACCCGTAACCACCTGAAATCTTGGAGCGGGAGACGGGATTCGAACCCGCGACATTCAGCTTGGGAAGCTGACGCTCTACCAACTGAGCTACTCCCGCAGAGCGTGAGGAGGTTCGTAAGGCAGCCGGCCGGGGTTGTCAATCCCTGTCGTGCGATGACGGGAGGCGACCGGCACGAATCTCAGAGGAGCGCCTCGATCTCGTCGACGAGGGGCGCGAGGGTGGCTGCGTCTGCCTCGCCGAGGGCGCCGACGGCGAGGCGCAGGGCGCGCACCTTGTCGCGGATCGCCTCGGTGCGGAGGCGGATGTCGGCGTTCAGCTTCTCGAGCTTGGCGTTGGTGCGCTCGTAGCGCGCGTGGAGCTCCTGCTCGCGGCGCTTGGCGCGGTCACCGCGGATGACCCGCAGCAGGACCTGGGGCAGCTCCTTCCAGAAGCCGCTGTCCTTGATGACGTAGTCGTCGACCTTCTGCCGATACGCCTCGACGACGAGGTCCTCGCTGCCAGCAGACGTCATGAGCACGAAGGGCGCGGCGACGCCCGCCTCGCGCAGCTCCGTGAGGAGATCGAGCCCCCGGGTCCCGGGGATGCGGTTGTCGACGAGCAGCACGTCGAAGGCCATCTGGCGCGCGAAGCGCACGGCCTCCTCGGAGTCGCGGGTGAACTGGACCAGCGAGAACGGCGTGCCCTCCCGGGTCAGCGCCTTCCGAATCAGCATCTGGTGCGTCGCCTCGTCCTCGACCACCAACACCGTGAACTGCTCGGTCTCCACGCATCCCCCCAGCGACGTCCCGCGCTCGCGACCTCGAATCTCGCCCGGTTACAGGCGGACCGCCCCTGGAACGTGGCCCGGCGGGCGCCCGTCGTCAACTACGGCGTCCGGGCCCGATCGGGGCGCAGCGCGAACCGGGGTTCGCACCGGCGCCACGCCCCCTTCACACCGCGGCGCGGAGAGCGCGTTCGCCAGCCCGTCGTCGGAGTTTCTTGACGCGTGGCTCGGATCTTGCTGCGCTCGCCCGGGATCTGGAGCCGGAGCCACCACCATGCCAGCCGACGCTCGCGACCACGCTGTACTCGTCAACCCGCACGCCGACCGGGCGCGCGGCGATCTCGCCGAGCGGATCGCCGAGATCGTGCCCCCGGAGCACGTCTTCGTGAGCGACTCCACGGAGTCCTACGACGAGCTGGTCGCGAGCCTGCTCTCCCGCGGCTACGAGACGGTCTTCACGGCGGGCGGCGACGGCACCGTCAACCGCTTCATCAACGCGCTCCCCGACGTCGAAGCACCGCGAATCGGCGTTCTCCCCCTCGGCGCCGGCAACGGCCTCGCCAGCGTCACCACCGGCGGCGGCGCGACCGACCCGCTCACGGACCTCCGGAACTACTGCCTCAACCCGACGACCGACACGGTGCGCCTGTCCCTCTGCGAGGCCGAAGGCACCCGCTTCGCCTTCGCCGGGCTCGGCCTCGACGCCGCCGCGCTCTCCGACTTCCGGGGGCTCCTCGGGAGCGTCGGCAAGCGCGGACCCCTCCACCGCCTCTTCAACGGCCGCGGCGGCTACCTGACGGCGGTCTTCGCGGTGACGTTCCCGCGGCGCCTCTTCGCCAAGCGCGTCCAGGTGCGAGCCATCAACCTCGGCGCGCCAGCCCACGTCGTTCGCCCCTCTCGCGACGGCGCCGACGTCGTGTCGACGGTCGCCACCGGTGAGACCCTCTACGAAGGCCCCGCGAACGCCACGGTCCTCGGTACCGCCCCGTACTTCGGCCACCGCTTCCGCCTCCTCCCCTTCGCCGGCCTCGACCCGGCCCGCTTCCACCTGCGCATCTCCGCCGTCGCGCCGACGCGCCTGCTCACGAGCATCGCCAGCGTCCGCAAGGGGACCTTCTCCCACCCGGCGCTGCACGACTTCCTCGCCGAGCGCGTCCGCCTCGAGTTCTCCGAGCCCGTCCCCTACCAGATGGCCGGCGATCTGATGGGCGAACGCGAGACCCTCGAGGTGGGCGTCAGCCCCGGCGCCATCGACCTCGTCCGCTTCAACTGAGAAGCGATCGCCGAACGGCCGAGAAGCGCTCGCCGGAGGGCGATTGAGGTTGCCCACCGCACCCCGTCAGCGGAAAATGAACACGACTCACGGTGACTGGAGCCAGGAGGGGCCGTGTTCACCACGCTGTCGCCGCACCAGGTTCAGACGCTGTGGAGGGGGCTCCGAGAGCGGCTCTTGACCGGGCTTCACCCCGAGGCCGGGGATCCGATACGCGAGGACGTCCCCATCAGCGTGTTCGAGCGGACCAGCGAGCGCGGCGTCGAGCTGTTCGCCCGGCTCGAGCGGGCCCGCGAGGCGGCCGGGGGCAGCGCGCTCTTCGTCGTCGACTACGACCCGGCGGGCCAAGGGGCCGTCGAGCCGGCGGAGGGATTCCGCCTCGTCGACCCCGGAGTCCACGAGTGGATGGACGCCGGCGAGGAGCACGGTTGGACCTTCAACGGGACGTCCTTCGCCTTCGCCGACGACACCGCGAGCTGGGTCGTCCTCACCCTCGTCGACGTCCAGGTCGTCGCCTGCCAGCCCGAGCTCATCGGGCCCTTCTTCGGCGACCGCGAGCGCGCCGAGGACATCCTCTGGGCCTTCCGCGCCACCTACGACACGCCGCTCACCGTCCCGGCCTTCCGGGCGATGACGCGATACGCTCGTCTCCCCGAGGCCCCGTAGCGCGACGCGCGTGCTCAAGCCGCGGTGAGCACCGGGATCCGATAGACCTCGCGCACCCGGTCGAGCGGCCACTCCCAGCGGTCCTCCCAGCGGACGAGGAGCAGCGGCGCCGCGCTTCGCCCGGCGGCGAAGGCCGCCCGCAGCCCCTGGGTCAGCACCTCCCAGCGACGCTCGAGCACCATGTGCTTGGGCGCACCGAAGGCCACGATGAGCGCCGAGTACGGGAGCCGCAGCTGTGACCACGTGAAGGCGTGCAGGAGCACCTCCTCGTAGCCCTCCACGCCGAGCCCGGTCAGCGCGTGCCAGAGGTCATGGCTCTGACGATAGCGCTCGTGCAGGTACGCGGTGTCCGGATCGTCGTAGCCCGCCCCCGACGCGCGCCCGGCCTCCTCCGCGAGCAGGTCCGGGTCCAAGCCGTACCGGCGCAGATGGCGCACGTACGCGCCGCCCAGCGTGTCGGCCGGGAGCGCCATGAGGGCGTCGTAGTCGACGTCGCGGCTCCCGAGCTGCGGCTTGTCTCGCAAGAGCCGCGTCGCCTCGGGATCCGTCCCGATCCGGGGCGCCAACTCCCGCCGCATCCGCGCGAAACGTCCGCGACAAACCAGCTCCTCCGCCACCAGCAGCTCGTCGGTGCGGTTCGAGTCCGCCAACGTCCGCGTGATGGCCTGCCCGAGGCGAATCCACTGTCGAGGCTTCATGCCCACTCCCTACCGCACCCCGACGAAGCGTCGCAAACCCCCGCCACTGGTTTGCTGCCCGGAAGGTCGAGGGGGCGATGGGCACGGCGTGAGCGGAGGCCACTGAAATGCGGCCGGACGGTACGCCAGCGCCTCCTGGGTCGACCTCGTGATCGGCAGCAGGCCCTCGCCGCGCCGGGGCCTGGAGACGGGCACCCAACGCGAGCGCGGGCTGGACCCGCGTGGCGCGACTTCGCAGCGCACCTATCGACGACGCCCTCGACAACCCACGACTGCCTCTTGACACTGCTTCTTGGGTTGACGGATCGTCGAGAGGCGCGTTTTGCAGCGCACACTCCCCCCGGCCACGGCAGCCACGATGACCCTTCGCCCCCTCCTCGCGCTGGCCACGTCGGTCATGGTCCTCTCTGCGTGCGCCGAGGCCCCCGCCGGCCCCGAGGGGCGCGTCGCGATCTCGGTCGCCCCGCTGTCGCTGCCCGGCGTCAGCGACGCGACCTACACCCTCACCGTGGACAACGGCGACGGCGACCTCGTGTGGACGCGCCAGATCACGTCGTCCGCCTACGGCGACGGCGCGGGCTCGGTGAGCTATGTCGGGACGTGTGACGCCTCCGACGGCGTGGCCGACAACACCATCTCCCTCGTCCTCGAGAGCCTGACCGTCGACGGCGGCGCCGCCCTGACCGCGGGCGTCGACTTCGCGAACCCGGCGCCGGCGGACGACCCCGTCGAGCTCGTGCGAACCTGCGTCGCCGACCAGGACGTCGCGGTCGACTTCGAGATCACCGTCGCCCGCGCCGCGCAGCAGGGCTTCTTCGACGTCGCCATCTCGCTGTCCGACGTCTTCTGCTCGGCCAAGCTCGACTGCGAGCGCGACGGCGCCCCCCTCGAGCTCCTGTCCAACCCAGCGACCGGCGAGCGCGACCAGACCGCCATCCTGGGCTTCGCCTGTACCGCCGGGCCCGGCCAGGACACCTGGCTCCACATGGACGAGGTCGTCGTCACCTGCACCGGCAATGGCGGCGCGACCTTCACCGTCGACCCGGCCGGCGCCCTCGGGAACCAGAACCCGGCGTTCTCCAACGCCAACACCGAGCTCCTCTTCCAGGCCGCCGTCTATCGCGGCGACGAGCAGCTCCCCGGCTACTCCCAGGGCTACTGGAACGTCGCGCTCGGGCTGAACGGCGGCGCCTTCGCGACGCTGTCGCCGTGTACGCTGACCGCGTCCGCCTCGGCGTCGAGCAGCGCGTTCCCGAACGGCGTGACCCCGGCCGGCGTCCGCTGGCCCTACATCTCCTGGAACGTTCCGCTGACCGTCGCGCCGGGGACCCTCGCCTGCGAGAGCCACGCCGTCGGCCAGGGCAACGGCGTCGAGGCCGCCTACACCCCGACCACCGGCCACACCTTCGACGCCAGCCGCGAGGTCGGAGACCCGACCGTGACGCGCAGCACCATCGCGCCGGTCAGCTTCGCCGGGGCGCTCCGCTACGACGACGGCAGCGCGGCGCCGAGCTGCGACGCCTACCTGCACCCCAGCCCGCCCTACGTCTACGAGGGCTCCGGGAGCGGCGTCTACACCCTCGACCCCGAGGGCGACGGCCTCGGCCTCTTCGACGCCTACTGCGACATGACCACCGACGGCGGCGGCTGGACCCTGGTGATGCGCTTCGCGAACGGGAGCGGCTTCACCTTCAACTCCCCCTACTGGACCAACACGAGCCTCCTGAACGCGACGTCGGTCGCGGATCCGACGCTGTCCTCGGACGCCAAGTACCAGGCCTACCTGGACCTGCCCGCGACCGAGATCCGCGGCTGCCTGCGTCACCCGACGACCGGCGCCTACGGCTGCAAGGTCTACCCCCTGCCGAGCGAGCAGACCGCCTACGCGCTGTTCGTGAACACGCCCATCGGCAGCGATTCGAACGGCAGCGGTGGCCTGTACTTCAGCGAGACCGACGCCGAGCGGTACGCCTGGCTGACGATTCAGGGACGGACGCTCAGCCAGAGCAGCACGACCTCGCCGGGCTATACCCGGACCGGGATCAACATCGACGACGACATGTCGTGCTACGACGCGCGCGTGCGCTTCGGGCTGGCGCTCAACAACGAGACCACCGTCTACACCCTCAACGACACCGCCGGCTTCGGCTCGAGCGCCTACTACACGAGCGACTGCGAGCTGGCCACGACCAGCGACCCGCCGTGGAGCACCGGCGCCGGCTTCTGCTCGGCCTCCACCATCTACACGACCCGCGGGCAGATCTGGATGCGCTGAGCGCTAGACACTCAGGGTTTCTTGACCGTCCCTCGACGTGGGTCGAGCGTGCGGGACATGAGCAGCCGACTCGCCCTCACCGCCCTCCTCGCGCTGCCCCTGGGCGTCGCGTGCGTCTCCTCGTCCAGTCCGGGCTCCACCGCCGACGCGACCGATACGACCGGCACGAACGTCACGGACGACGTTGCCGACGTCACCGACGACGCGACCGCCAGGCAGGACTCGGGTCAGGTCGTGACACTCCCCGGGCCGGATGACCTTGGCCCGCTCGAGCCGGGCCCGTGCGTCATCGACAGCGACAACTGGGAGTGCGCCCTGCGCGTCGCCGGACCGGGCTACCTGGTCACCGGGGGCGACGCCGGGGAGCGTTTCGCGCGCGGGCTCACCGCACGGTGGGATGGACCGGACGGGCTCGTGGACGAGCTCGGCGCCCCGCTGCTCGGCTACTCGGCCAACGACGACGGAACGCTGGGAAGCGCGCTCGGCCCCATCGTCACCCCGTCCGAACGGCCGCCCCGGGCGACGAGCCGGGTCCGACTGGCGGTGAACCTCGACGCGACGACTTGCACGCCGACCGATGGGTTCGACCCATCTTCACCCAACAACGGCGGGTACAACTTCTCAGCCAGAGTCGGGGTCTTCGACTCCCTCGGGAGTCGTCACTGGGTGGACCTCTATTTCACGACCGACGGGGCCGGGACCTGGAGCTGGACGGCCGTCATCGGCGCGGTCGACGCAGGTGGGGACGCTGGGGACCCGCCGGTCGAGGTCGGGAGTGGCGCGCTCTCCTTCGACACCGACGGCACCTTGCTCGACGACACTCCGTCGGCCATCAGTCTGGCGTTTCCCAACGCCGAGAGCCAGGACGTACTCATCGACTTCGCCGGCGCGCCCGGCGTCACGACGACGCAGTGGGGGGCGCCGAGCGTCGTCCTGTCGAACGACCAGGACGGCCACGGGTACGGCGCCGTCGAGCGGGTCGAGGTCGGCTGGACCGGTGACCTCAGGGCCACCTACTCGAATGGCGAGACGGTCCTCCTCGGGTGGCTCGCCATCGCGCTGTTCGACGCGCCGTCCCACCTCGCGCCGCTCGGCGGGGGCCGTTGGACGGCGACCGCGGCCAGTGGCGCAGCCGATCTCGCCGGCGCCTGGGCCTCGGGGCGAGGCGGTATCGTCGGCTGGCGACGCAACGGCCCACCCTACGTCTACCCCGGCGCCACAGAGAGCCAGCGGACCCGCCTCGTGGTCGACGGTGAGGGGCACCTCGTCCTCGATCTCGGGGGCGGAGTCCGTGGTTACACCCGCGCCGTCGACGTCCACTGGGACCCGCTCGCCGGCTTCGTCGACGACGCGGGCGCGCGGCTCATCGGGCGTCCGAGCATCGCGACGAACCAGCTCGGCGGGGCGGTCGCCCCGATCCCGATCCCGCCGATCGCGCCCCCCGTGGTGACCGAGCGCGTCGCGCTGGACCTGAACCTCGACGCCAACGCCGAGGCCCCGTACCGCGCCTTCGACGTCACCCGGGTCGAGAGTTGCGACTGCTTCAGCTACACGGCGACGGTCGGCGTTTACGACAGCCTCGGCTTGCGCCATCAGACGGACCTGTACTTCGTGACGGACGAGGCGGGCACCTGGAGCTGGATCGCCGTCGTGGACCTCCTCGAGCAGTGCTCGAGCGAGATCTGGCCCGTGGAGCTCGGCAGCGGGACGCTGAGCTTCGACACGGACGGCACGCTGCTCGACGACACACCGACGACGGTCTCTGCGAGCTTCGCGAACGCTGGGTCGCAGGACATCGACTATGACTTCACCGGGACGACCCAGTACGGCCATCCCTCGTCGGTCCACGCCGTCGAGCAGGGCGGCTTCGCGCCGGGCCTCCTCGTCGAGGCGCGGGTGGAGCCCAACGGGGACGTCGTCAGCCGCTACGACAGCGGGCAGGAGATCCGTCGCGGACAGCTCGTGATCGCCCGCTTCGGCGCGCAGACGACGCTCTACGAGGTTCGGCCCGGTGTGTTCGTGACCACCTCTACCGGAGCGACGGTGTCCCTCGGACAGCCCGGGGTCGCGCTCAACGGCGAGGTGTCCAGCGAGCCCGCGCCCGCCGACGCCAGATAGACGAAGGGCGGGGTCCGGAGACCCCGCCCTCGTCATTGGATCTTCATGGGGGCGGCGAGGAAGACTCGCCGCGCCTCATGACGGTCGGCTACCAGCCGCCGCGACCACCGCGGCCACCGCCGCCACCGCCGCCGCCGCCGCCGTGACGACGACCGCCGCCGCCGCCACCACCGCCGCCGCTGCGCTCCTGCGCCTCGTTCACGCGCAGGGTGCGCCCGTCGAGCATCGAGCCGTCCATCTTCGAGATGGCCTCGGACCCGGCCGCGGAGTCGGAGAACGTCACGAAACCGAACCCACGCGAGCGGCCGGTCTCACGGTCCGTGATGACCTTGGCCTCAGTCACGTCCCCATAGCCCGAGAAGGCCTGGAGCAGGCTCGCGTCATCCGTGTCCCAGCTGAGACCACCAACAAAAAGCTTCTTCGACATTGAAATCTCACAATCGGAGTCGTCCACGCCGCGACGGGCGTGCGACCCTTCACTCGGGCGAATGGCGCCCGACGACCAAGCGTCGACCCTAGATGGCCGTCGCGCCGCCCATGAACCACAGGCGCCAGGGAAAATGCACGAAAATACGTCTTCGTGCTGCGATAATATCTGGAAGGGTCGCTCGCGCGCCCCGCGGCTGGGCGGTCGAGACGCCGTCCCAGGGAGCTCCCATGCGTGTCCTGCTCACCGAGACCGTCGATCCCGACGGCGCGATGTTCCGCTGGCTGAGCCCGAGCCTCGAGGCGGCGGGCCACCAGGTCGTCGTCGTGCCGGGTCAGGAGGCCGTTCACCACCTGGGTGTGTCCGGCTGGCAGGCGCTGCTCGTCGCCGCCGCCGAGGCCCTCGAGCCCGACCTCGTGCTGACGCACCCGCCCTACGATCACATGAGCGCCGCGACGGCCGACCGGCTGCGAGCCACCGGCGCGCGGGTGGTCGGCTTCGCCTTCGACGACCCGATCTTCCTGCCGTCCTGGCGGGCACGTGGTCCGCTCGAGCGCGTCCTGGACGGGATCGACCGCATCTACGACGCCTACCTGACGACGAGCCGCGCCTTCGCAGACCTCGCGGGCGCGCGGCCGAACAGCCGCGTCCTGTTCACCCGGTGGGCGATGACGCCACCGGCGTCGGCACCGCCCCCAGACGCCATTCCTGCGCGGCTGGTGCTGGTCGGGACGGCCTATCCGCGGCGGGTCGCCCTGATGAAGGCCCTCGCCGACGCCGGCCTGCCGCTGCTCGTCCGGGGGCACGGCTGGCCGGACGCGGCGGCGCGGATGGAGCTGCCCGCCGGAGCGGACGTCGACCTCGGCGGCCACGTGGACGCGCTCGCGATGAACGCCTTGCTGCGATCTGGCGTCGTCGTGTCGACGGCGGACTGGGAGGACCAGCCGGTCCCGATGCTGAAGCTCCGGGTGCTCGAGGCGGCCTTCGCCGGTGCGTGCCAGGTGGCGTCGGCCTGTCCGGAGCTCGCGGCCCACTTCGAGGCGAGCGAGGTCCCGGGCTACCGCGACGCTGAGGACCTCGTGCGGCTCGCGTGGGAGCTCGTCGCCGATCCGCCGCGGCGCGCAGCGATGGCGCGGGCGGCGTGGACGCGGGCCTGGGCCGAGCACACCTGGGAGACGCGCTTTCCGCAGCTGGTCGAGGCCGTGTCCGGGCTCGCCGGCCCCGTCGGTGACCGCGAGGCGCGCGCCTTCGATTGCCCGGCGCTCACGCTCACGACGATGGGGCTCGCGACCAGCGCCGAGTTCGCCGGACGTCCGGGCGCGGCGGCCTCGTTCTTCGCCCACGCCGAGGCGCTCGGGGCCGGCGTCTCCGCGACCCTGGGGCGAGCGCGCTGCGCGCTGTCGACGGGGGACGCGGAGGGCGCGATCACGCTGCTGGAGGCCGCGCTCCCGGCGGTGGACGCGGTAGTCCAGCCAGCGCAGGCGACGCTGCGCTCGCGCGTCGGGAGCCGCGCCCACGGAACGGGGCTCGGCCGCAATCGGCTGCTGGCCCCGGCGGTCGAGGCCTCGGCGTTCCTGATCGGCGCCTACGCGGCGACGGACCGGGTGGACTCGGCGCGCGCCGTCATCTCGCGGCTCGACGATGACGCCGTTGTCGTCGTCGCGACGATGCTGAACGGAGACGAAGCGGGCGCCGCGGTCTACGACCTGCTCTTTCGGGCGGCCCTGGACGCGGATCCCGACGAGCTCGCCGGCGAGCAGGCCGCTCACGCGCCGCGCTGGCGCGCCTGGCTGGAGCGCGCCGGTTAGGACCGGGCTCCGGGGCCGAGCGAACGAGGCCCATCGCCGCTGGCGCGTTCTGGTCGAGGTGTCACAGGGAGGTCTCCGCCGCCTTCAAATCGCGGTGGGCGCGTCGCTCGCGGCGGCGTAGCGCGCGGCCTCCCGAGCTTCATCGTCGCGACCGACGGCGGCGAGGAGATCGGCGAGGTTTGCCCAGGTGACGGCGTGGGGGGCCTGGACGAGGCTCTCGCGGTACCAGGCGATGGCGGCCTCGGGGTCGCCTGCGAGGGCGTGGGCGCGGCCGAGCTCGAAGGCGACGTCCCAGCGGCGCTCGAGGTCCTCGTCGTGGGCGACGAGCAGGTGGTGGATGGCGAAGGGGAAGTCCTCGTCCGCGATGGCGGCGAGGCCCACGCGGTAGTGGTGCTCCGCCTCGTGGGGATCGAGCTCGACGCAGCGCAGGTAGTACCGGAGGGCGAGCCGGTGCTCGCCGTCGTCGAGGGCGTAGGCGCCGGCGGCGCGGGTGTCCATCAGCTCCATGGCGCGGCGCTCGCCGAGGTGGGAGGCGAAGGCGGCCCGGGTCGGCGCGTCGAGCCCTTCGGGGGCCAGGATCGCCGTGTGGAGCGGGTCGAGGGGCTCGTCGGTCCGCTCCGCGCCCCAGCCGAAGACGGCGGCGAAGGCGTCGAAGACGGGGAAGTAGACGCCCTCGGCGAGGCTGCCGCCGTAGCGGTTGAGGTCGAGGGTGAAGGCGCCTCGGATCGCGCGGTCGTCAGCGCGCCCGCAGTCGGTGACGACGAAGACGCCGCCCGGGGCGAGGCGCGGGGCGAGCCGGCGCAGGGCGTCGAGGAAGCGCTCGGGGTAGGCGAGCGTGGACTCGGGCAGGGCGTCGGTCAGGAGCCGGACGACGTCGCGGTGGGCGCGGTCGTCGAAGCAGGTGGCGAAGTCCGCGGGGGCCCAGACCGCGTCGACGACGACGTCGTCGAGGGTCGTCGCGACGCTCGCGTGCGCGCGGACCCGCGTCATCAGAGCGTGGCAGGTCCCGTCGGCGCGGCGCTGGAGGTGGACGGCCGGCAGGATCGACGCGACGTAGTTGGCGAGGACGAGAGTGATGGGCGCCTCGTCGGCGAGCTCGGAGGTGCCCGCGGTGACGTCGAGGAGGCGCGGGACGATCCGGCCGCTGGTGACGTGGTGGGCGAGGCGCGGCCCGGCGGCGGCCTCGTCGAGGATCGGCTGGGAGGCGTCGGTCAGGAGGTAGCGGGTGCGAGCGAGGAGCGCGCGCCCATCGGGACCGTGCTCGTCGAGGGCGCGCAGGAAGTTGGCGGCGAAGCGGCCGTCTCCGGCGCCGAGCTCGAGCACCGAGACCTGCTCGTCGGCGGTCAGGAGCCCGGTCCGGACGAGGTGGCCGACGAGGGCCAGGTAGAAGCGCGCGCGGTCGCTGGCGGCGACGCCGTTGCTGGTCGCGAGGCTGGGCACGCCGCCGAGGTCGAAGGCGTCGACGCCGTGGTCGGCCCACCAGCTGTCGTGCAGACGCCAGATGCTGCTGCGATCGATGCGGACGAAGGGCTCGATGACGCGGTCCACGGGGCGCTCGCTGGCGTCGGGGTGAGGGCGGCGCCGGGGTCGCCCTGGGGCTCGGCGACCACAGTCGCAGGCGCGGACTGAGCGGTCAATGCACAGACGATCGCGTCGTTCGCGGCGCCTCCAGGGTCCCCGCGCCCGCGTTCCACGGGCGCCTCCTGGGCAGCGCGGGTGGCTCGGACCAACCCGCTGGGCCAAAGCCATCCCCCACCCATCAAGGGAGGGGGACGGTCTTTCCAATCCGCGTGCCAACCGCCACACCCCTTTGATTACAGCACCTTGAATGAACCCCAAGCGAGGTTGCGGGACAGCTCCCGGGGTCGCGATACCTCAACGCGGGGTCTCGAGACCTCAGCGCGTCCTCCCCACGCCCTCCGCGCCCGCGTCCGCCTCCGCCCTCGCCTCCTCCTCCGCCCTCGCCTCCTCCTCTCCTCTGCGTCCGTCCGCCTCCTCCTCCGCGCCGTCCTCCTCCTCCTCGGCCCTCGCCTCCTCCCGCGCCCTCGCCTCCTCCGCGTCCGCTTCCTCCTCCGCGTCCGCCTCCTCCCCCGCCCTCGCTCCGCCTCGGCCCTCGCGGATGAATCTTCTACCCGCCTCGTGGTCTACTTCGGCTCCGCCCCCCGAGAGGTCTCCATGCGCTTCGTCCCGTCCGCGCTCATCGCGCTCGCCGTCACGGCCGCCCTCGCCACCCCGGCCGCCGCGATCTACATGCCGCCGGATCTCGTCCAGATCCCGACCGAGCGGCTCGTCGCGAACCTCGTCAAGCAGCTCGAGACGCTGCCCGCCCGCAGCCCGGAGCGGGCGCGGATCGAGATCGCGCTCGGTCGCCTCCACGCCGCCGCCTGGGCTCAGCGAGCGACGGAGCTCTCGGCGACCTCGCCGCTCCACATCGAGCTCGGTCACCCGAAGCTCGTCACGGGATCCATCGACGCGCGCCTCATCCGCGGCGCCCTCGCCTACCTCGATGGCCGCGGCGGCTCGATCTTCAGCCGGCTGACGAAGGCCGCGCCGGGCGACGAGAAGGCCGGCTGCGAGAGCTCCAAGATCGGAGACCGCTACGACTACTCCGGCACCGTCGTCCTCGAGATCACGCTGAAGCCCAACCCGAAGGCTCCCGAGGACCAGACCGCGCCGGCCTCGGTCACGGTCCACTCCCAGGACATCGGCGACGACAACGTCGCGGCCTGCCTCGCCCAGCGCGTCCGCCTCCTCGACAAGATGCCGCCGGTCGTCGGCCCGGTCGTCGCCCACGCGAGCTTCGGCTTCAGCGCCGGCCGCTACCCGCTCGCCCCGTTCTACGGCTTCGGCGACGCCCACGTGCCCTCGTACATCTCCGACGCCCCGGTCGACGACGCCGCGAAGTCCCACCTGAAGCTCGCCGAGGCGCACTACCAGAAGGCCATCATCGTCGATCCCGACAACGCCCTCCCCCGACTGGGCCTCGCGTGGGTCCTCGAGATGGGTGGCGACAAGACCGCCGCCATCGCCGCCTACCGCGCGGCTTTCGAGCGCGGCTGGGCCACGGAGAAGGACCTCCGGGGCCTGAACCTCGGCCAGCAGCCCATCGCCAGCGAGGCGGCCACCGCGCTCCTGCGCCTCCTGCCCGACGACGACGCCCACGCCGACGAGCGCGACACCCTCAACAAGGCGATGATGAAGCTCGTGTCGCTGCCGCGCCCGGTGACCCCGATCGTCGTCCCCCTCGGCGACGCCGACACCCTCGACGCCTGCGTCGACCCCGACGCCGGCGTCTCCTTCGACCTCGACGGCAGCGGTGTCGCCCGCCCCTGGGGCTGGATCCGCCCCGGCGCCGCCTGGCTCGTCTACGACGCCGGCACCACGGGCACCATCCGATCCGGCCTACAGCTCTTCGGCAGCGTCTCGTTCTGGAGCTTCTGGCGCGACGGCTACCAGGCCCTCTCCGCCCTCGACGACGACGGCGACGGCCGCATCACCGGGGACGAGCGCCGCGGCCTCGCCCTGTGGGAGGACCGCGACGGCGACGGCGTCAGCGACCCGGGCGAGGTCGCCGACCTCGACGCCCACGGGATCGTCGCCCTGTCGACCGAGGCCGCGCATGACGCCGATGGCGTGCTCGCGAGCCCGGCCGGCGTGACGTTCTCCGACGGCCGCGTCCGCCCGACCTGGGACTGGATCAGCCCCGGATCGGCGCTCGACGCCCGCTGACGACGCCGATCATCCGCGCCACCCGGCTCAGGGATCGAGCGCGGCCCACGACTCATAGTGGTGGACCGCCAGGCCGCCATACCCGGCGTCCCCGTTCAGGTCGTCACGGACCTGCGTCAGCGCGTCCTCCAGCGCGGCCGCGCCCTCCTCGAAGAAGGTCACCCACTCGGGCTCGCCGGTGAGGTTGACGATGTCCTGGGTCTCGACCGCCAGGATGACCTGTTTGCCGATCGCGCCGGCGTAGGCGATCTCGTCGCTGCCGAAGTCCTCGATGAGGCCGGCGGTATCGCGGAAGGCGAGGACGACGACCCGGTCGACGCGGTCGAGGACCAGCTCCGACAGCGGGCGCACCGGCGCCCCGTCGCGAGAGACGTCGATCGTGTCGAACCAGAAGGGCGTGTCGACGACGATCTCCATGCCCGCGTCGTGGGCGATCGACGCGAGCGCCTCGAGGACGTCGAGGTACTGATTGGCGAGCCCCTCACGGTCCGTGCTCCACTCGGAGAGGATGTAGGGCTCGATGTCGAAGTGGAGAGCGGCCGGATCGGGGCCGCCGACCGACTGCGCTACCGCGACCGCGGCGTCGGCGAAGGCGATGGCGTCAGCGTGGTGGTCGGCGCGGGCCCAGAGCGGGTCACCGGCGAGTAGCTCCGTGGCGATGCCGCGGGCGGCCGCGTCGGCGACGAAGTCCATGATCTCAGGTTCGTCCGCCGTGCCGAGCGGCGCCCAGACGTGGGCGAAGACCCGGTCGATCCGACGCTCGGCGGCGAAATCGAAGAAGGCCTCGCGCTCCGCGGGCACGGTGATGATGGCGCTGTCCCACTGCCAGGTCCCGCGCGCCGGTGGGGCCGCGACGCTGGTCACCGTGTTGGACAGATCCAGCTGGTGACGAAACACCGCCGGAGCGTCGAGGGGCGTGTACTGGGTGACGACCGGGCTCGACGCGCCGTCGAGGGGCGCCTGACCGCAGACCCGCGCGCCGGCGGTGGTGAGCTGAACGTCCCAGGTGATCACCGGGTAGCTGACGCCGGCTGGCGTCGTGAAACCGCCGGGTCCCTCGACCAGCGGCTGGTCCGACGCGGTCCCGGTCGCCGTCAGGGTGCAATCGGCGTCGAAGCCGGCCTCCTCGAGCCCCACGGCGACGTTCCAATAGGCCTTGTTGGCCAGCTGCTCGGCGCCGCGAAAGACGCCCGCCGCGAACAGCGTCCCGCCCGCGTCGCTCACGTCGTCGAGCGCCCACTGGCCGATCCCGCTCGGGTCGATGGTCGCGACCGCGCCGTCGTCGCAGCTCACACGTAGGTCGTCGAGGTAGAGATAGGTCGAGCCGCCGCCGCTCGGATCCGCGGTACAGGCCAGGGCCAGGACGGCCGTCATGTCGCGCGCGCCGGTCTCGGGGTTCAGCAGCAGGTCGAGGTCCTGGCCGCCGGCGGTGTTCTCCAGGTTCTCGCAGTCGAGCTTGGCCGAGCAGAAGATCTCGTCGAAGCTGATCGCGACGTCGAAGAAGCCCTGCTTGGCGGCGCGCGCGATGGTCAGGTCGAAGCCGGCGTAGGCGTCGGCGCCCTCGACACAGGACACCTCCCGAGACAGCGCCGCCGGGGCGAGCCAGCTCCCGTCGGGCAGCTCGCCGCCAGCGTCGTACAGCGCCTCGACCGTCAAGGTGACCGTGTTCGGGTTCAGGTCCGCGTCACAGGGCGCGACGTAGGACAGCGAGCCGGCGCCGTCGCCATAGCGGGTCGAGTCGACCGCGACCGCGGTGACGACCTCGTCGTCACCGTTGGTGACCGTGAGGGTGTAGTCGGCGCGCGTGACGCCCTCGAGCGTCAGCGGCGCGACGGAGACGGCGACGTGGCGACCGGGCGCGCGGGGCGGGACCGAGGACTGGTCCACGCACGCGGCGATCGCCAACGTCGGCACGAGCGATGCGATGAGGAGGCGCATGTCACGAACCGGAGTGAGCGGGGATGTCCAGTACGTAGCATACCGGCCGCCGATCCGCAGGTCTTGGACGCAGCGCACAATCGCCCGCGCTCGGGCGCCTCGCCCTGGTCAGCCGCCGCAGGGGGGCGCGCCGACCGCGACGCAGGCGCCGCCGAAGCAGCGGCCGCTCTGGCATTGGGCCGGGCTCGTGCAAGACTCGGCCGCGGCCTTCTTCGCAGCGCAGGTCCCGGCGTCGCACCAGGTGCCCGCCGCGCAGGCGCTGCCGCCGCCGCAGGGCTGACCCGCCGCCGGGAGCGCGACGCAGGTCGGCGGGACGGCGGTCGTGTCGCACCAGGCCGAGGCGCAGAGGAACTCGTAGCAGGACTCGCCCGCGCCGGGCGCGACGGCGCAGGTCCCGCCGACGCAGGCCAGGGTCGCGCCGGCTCCCGCCGAGTCGCAGTCCGCGGCCCCGAAGCACGCGTCGCCGACGGTGCCGAGCGCGCGACAGGTACCAGCGCCATCCGCGTCGGCGCGGAAGCAGCTCAGCCCCGCCACGCACGGGACGCCGTCGAGCCCGCAGGCGTCACTGGCCAGGCCGGGCGCCGCGCAGGCGCCGTCCGCGTCACAGACGAGGGGGCTCGCACAGACGCCATCAGGGCACGCGGCGCCGACCGTCGAGGGCGGGTTCACGCAGGTCCCGTCGACGCAGGCGGCGCTCTCGAAGTCGCACCAGGTCAGCGGGTCGCAGTCCTCGCCGACGTCGGCGAAGGCGACGCAGCTGCCCGGGCAGCCTGAGCCGATGTCGCAGAAGCTGCCGGCCTCGCACTCGACGCCCAGGGTGCAGTCTCCCCCGACGGCGACCGCGCCCGTGAGCATCTCGCCGCAGGCGGCGACGGCGTGGAGCGAGGTCGTGACGGCCTCTTCGAGGTCGGCGCACGCCATGGCGTCGAGGGTGTCGACGCAGGTCTTGGCGGCGGCAGCGTCGAAGACCACGTCCCCCGCGGCCACGGCGCCCGGCAGCGCGTCCTGGTAGCAGGAGCTCAGCTCGGCGGCCTGACACGCCGAGACGTCGGGGGGCAGCCCGCAGCGCGCGCGGGCGCCGCACCAGGACATGGCCCAGCGGCCGCAGATGGTCTCGATGGTGGGGTCCGCATGGGGCTCCGCCGTGTCGGCAGCCCCGGTGTCCTCGACGGCGTCGTCAGCCGCGTCATCGGCGGTCGTGTCGTCATTGGCCGTCGTATCGGTGACGGCGGTGTCGGCGGTGACGCTGGTGTCGGCGTCGGCTGTACCGTCGTCGCCGCAGGCGGTGAGCGCCAGCGCGAGAGCGGCCACGTAGGCGAGGTTTCTCATGTCGCTTCCCCTACTGCGCGCAGCTCTTCTTGGCGTCGAAGAGGCTGACGGACTCGTCGGCGTACTCGACCGAGCCGCTGCCGATGTTGTGGTGGTAGCCGTCGACGGCGAACACGCTGTCGACGGTGTAGTTGGACCCGCCGCCGCTCAGCCACAGGCGCTCGACGTGGCCGGCGGGACGGCGAACGTCGACGAACACGGCGAACGCGGTCGGCGTCCGGTCGAGCGGCGCGCCCGAGGCCATGCCGCCGAGGGTCGTGGTCAGGCCGGTCTTCCAGTAGTCGGGCTCGACCTCGCTCCCGATGGAGATGAGCTCCTGGCTCTCGCCGCCCTCGTCGTAGCTGATCCACATGCCGACGACCTCGACCTCGCCGTCCTGTTCCGGGGCGACGCGCACCCAGGCCTCGAGCCAGCCGGCGGTGACGCCGCCGTGGTTCCACTCGCCCTGGCCGAAGGCGTTGACCCAGAGCTCGCAGTAGTTGGCGTCGTAGTGGGCGCTCGGCTGGTAGTCGAGGCAGTACGGGTACGCCGACGTCGGCCCGCTCCAGGTCTCGATGCCGTCGCAGTACTGGACGAGATCCGTATCGGTGGAGTCGTTTCGGATGTGGAGCGCGCGGTAGCCCTCGCCACCGTCGGCCCCGGCTCGGGTCCAGGTCTTTCCGCCGTCGACGCTGAAGCGGAAGCGGTAGGTGTAGTCGCCCCGCTCGGCGCTGCCGACGAGCTGCCCGACGTTCCACTTGAAGCGGTAGTTGTTGCCGACGACGCCGTCGTACTGCAGCGCGTGGGTGGTCGGCGTCGCCAGCGGGCCGCTGTAGTGGTCGAGGTCCGTCTCGACCTGGGCGAGGATGGCCGCCGGGTTGCCGCCGGCGTCGGTGAGCCCCTCGACCCAGACGTCGGCGGTGATGGTCATGCAGTCGTGGCCGACGGCGGACTTCGTGTAGACCTTCGGGTCCTCGAGCTCGCCGACGTGGGTGCACTGGTGGCCGCGGTACTGGCCCCAGTCGCCGACCCAGCCGATGGCCGCGTCCTGCGGGCACGAGGCCGGGCCGCCGTCGGGGAAGAGGCTGCAGTCCTCGCTGGCCGCGAAGGCGAAGCGGCGGATCTCGCCGTTGGTCCAGGTCACGCCGCCGTCGGTCGAGAAGCTGGGCGACCAGCGGTAGAGGCCGTCAGGAGCCTCGTTGCCGTGGATCTGCCAGCGCAGCTCCGGGTAGCGGAAGCGGTAGACGAAGTTGTTGCCCTGCTGGTGGTCGAAGGCGAGCTCCCAGCTGCCCCACGCGTCGCCGTCGCCGTCCACGGGCACGGCGTCGGTGATGGCGCGCGCGTCGACGAGGCTGGCCGCGGCCGCCGCGGGGTCGGCGTGGTCGACGTCGGTGACGCCGGGGATCCAGACCTGCACGTCGACCCAGGCGCCCATCGGCATCCCGGCCCAGCTGTCCCAGTACCAGAAGGGGTCGACGTCGCCGCGGTGGTTGGCGCTGTTGCCGAAGGTCGTCCAGTCGTAGTCGCCGATCCAGCCGACGGGCGGGGCGCCGGTCGTGTCCGCCGGCGAGACGGTGAAGCTGTAGTTCGCGCCGTAGTTCGAGTCCCAGGCGGAGCAGCCGGTCGTGTCGGTGTTCGAGAACCAGAGCTCGACGGAGGTCGCGTCGTCGGGGACGACGACCTCGGGGGTCAGCGGCGGCTCGCTCCCGGTCGGCTGACGGTTGGTGTAGAGGGCGACGGTGTCGGTCTGGCCGCCGGGCAGGAAGCGCCAGCCGGCGTAGATGTTCCAGGCGCGGGTCCCGCCGCTGACGGCGCGGCAGGCCTGCAGGCGCTCCGGGGCGTAGCGGAGGCGCATCAGGCCGCCCTGCTCGAGGTCGCCCTCGGTGCGCTCGGCCCAGTCGCCGGTGAAGACGATGTCGGCGGCCTCGGCGGGCGGGGTCACCTCGAAGGTGTAGTTGGCGCCGTTGGCGCTGTCGTACTCGCGGCAGCCGTAATAGTCGTTGTTGTAGAACCAGACCTCGATGGTCTCGAGGTCCTCGGGGACGGCGATGACGCCCTCGAGCATCCCGCCCTGGGCGGTCAGCGGCACGTAGGTGGCGTCGTGCCCGGGGGCCTGCCAGTAGGCGAGGATCGACCACGCCGGCTGGCCGTACTTGGTCGCCCGGCAGTTGGGGAGGCGCTCGGCGGCGTAGCGGAGCTTCAGCCGCCCGCCCGCCTTGATGGGCCCGGCCTCGGTCACGGTCTGCCAGTCGGCGTTGAAGGCGAGGGTCGCCTCGTAGTCGAGGGTGATCGGCAGCTGCACCAGATCAGGTGCCTGGGGCGCGCGGTGATCGGCGGGCGCGTCGGCGGCGCAGGCCGGCAGGAGCGCGGCGAGGCTGAGGGCGACGAGCCAGGACGAACGCGGAGAGCAGGGGGCCATGACGCTCCGGGGACGGATCGTGACTCCCCGCTTCTACGCCGCTGATAACCCAGACGCAAGACGTAACTCACATTTGAGTAACGCCCTGTAGACCTTCGACGTGAGGACGTCGCCACGGGACTGTCCGGTGCGCGAAACACAAGTAAAATCGAGGCGCATGGGACAATTTGCTGGACAGCTTTTTCGTGAAAATCTCGTTGTGGGATCTCGCGGTGATCAGATTGGCCGTGGAGGAGGCTGGCGGGCCGCTGGTGCGCGTGATCGGCGAGAGAGGCCTCGCGAGGTGGGTCGGGCGCCGAAAACGGCTTGAACGTGCCGCGCTGAGGACGCGCGAACCCCCATGGTATAAGGGTCGCGTGGAGATTCAGGACCCAGACGCGAGCCCTCCGGTGTGGCTCGTGGAGCTCGACCGACGGCTCGTCGCGCTGTCTCGCTCGGCGGGGGCGCTGCGGTTGGCCGTGGGCGACGCGCTGCGGCTGCTGCGCGAGTCGGGTGGGTATCTCGAGCTCGGGTTCTCGTCGCTCGGGGCGTACGGCTTCGAGCGGATTGCGCGCAAGCCCCGTTGGGCGGACGAGTCGGCGCGGGTGTCCGGACGGTTGGCCGGGCTGCCGGGGCTTCGAGCGACGTTGAAGCGAGGCGAGCTCGGGTGGTCCATGGTCGAGCTGCTGGCCCGTGAGGCGACGGCCGAGACCGAAGCGCAGCTCATCGCCGAAGCGCGCGGGAAGACCGTTCGGGCGATGCGCGAGTGGCTCGCCGGTCAGGCTGGCGACGGCGCTGCCGAGACGGCGCCGGAGGACGAGCTGCGGACGCTGCAGGTCAGCGTGGACCACGTGACGGCCTGGGCCTTCGAGGCTACTCGGAGCCTGCTGAGCACGCGGTTCGGCGTGGTCGGTGACGACGCGGTGGTCGAAGCGCTGCTGGCCGAGGCGATGTCGACGCTGTTGGCGCGGCACCCCGAGGTCACCTGTCGGCTGGACAGCGCGACGCGGGCCGAGACCTGGGACCAGCGTCGGGAGCTGGAGCGGCGGTTGGCGGAGCTGCTCGCCGAGGACGGCTTGGGCTCGGGCGAGGACCCAGCTCTCAGCGAGCTGATCGCCGGGTTCGTCGCAGGGATTGGGGACGCCGAGCTACCTCGGACGCCGGTCGCGCTCGACGCGCACCTCCGCGAGCTGAGCGCCCAGCTTCAGACCCGTGACCGCCGACTCGGCGAGCTGGCGTGCGAGGTCTGGGGCTGCTCCGGATGGCGGACGCTGGGGTACGCGAGCGCCGCCCAGTATGCCAACGAGCGGCTCGGGTGCTCGCTGGCGTCGGTGAAGGCTCGGATGACGTTGGCGCGGCGGTGTCGCCAGTTCGTGCCCGAGGTCGCGCTGGCGCTCGACGACGGGGACATCGGCTACGAGGCGGCGCGGCTCGTCGCGCGGGTGGCCGACCGGGACACGGTCTACGCCTGGCTCGACCGGGCGGCGGCGCGGACGACGAAGCATCTGCGCGAAGAGGTCGAGATCGTCGAGGCCGTGGCGCGCGCCGAGGGGATGACGCCGGTCGGGTGCGAGCCGCCGGACGCGGCGTTGGTCGCCGAATTCCGGGATCTCGAGCGCGGGATGCTCGACGGGACCGTGGCCGAGCTGGTCGTCAACGGCGGTCGGCTGTCGGGCCAGATATCCGTCACCGACGGTGATGAGACGAGCCAGATATCCGTCACGGACGACGGTCGCGGGCGTTGGGCGGGGATGGTGCCGCTGCGGATGCGCCTTCGGGGCGAGACGGTCGGCTTCTGGCGGGATGTCTCGCGGCTCTTCGAGGCGTCGGGAGAGGCCGGGAGCTTCGTGGACTTCCTGATTCGCGCCTTCTGGAGCGTCTGGTTACGTCGAGACCCCGAGCGTGTGGCCTATCAGGACGTCTACGAGCGCGCGCGGCTGCGCTGCGAGTCACCGGTGTGCTCGAATCGGGACCTGACGCCCCATCACTTGAAGTTCCGCGGTCACGGCGGCGGCGACGAGCGCTCCAATTTGGCTGGCCTTTGCGTGACCTGTCATCTCGAGATTCTCCACCAGGGCCGCATGAGAGCCGCGCCGCCGGCCCACGACATCCACTGGACGCTGGGTCGCGACGGCTTCCTCGAGGTCCACGGTCGCGAGGTCATCCGATGACGTCGCGGTCCCCGGCCGCTCGGAGTGTGGGCGTCCCGCCCGCACCAGCCTGCTCGGAGTCGGGGGTGAACGCGCGCTGTGGAGATGACGTCGGTGACGCCCCCCATCCGGTGAGCGCAGCGCGGTCCCCGGCCGCTCGGAGTGTGGGCGTCCCGCCCGCACCGCTCGGCTCGGCAGTGCGCGCTGTGGAGATGACGTCGGTGACGCCCCCCATCCGGTGAGCGCAGCGCGCGGTCCCCGGCCGCTGGGAATGTGCGCGTCCCGCCCGCACCGCTCGATGCGCGCTGTGGAGATGACGTCGGTGACGCCCCCCATCCGGTGAGCGGAGCGCGGTCCCCGGCCGCTCGGAGTGTGGGCGTCCCGCCCGCACCGCTCGGCTCGGCAGTGCGCGCTGTGGAGATGACGTCGGTGACGCCCCCCATGGACGACCTGTGGACGGCGACTGCGTCCCCGCCCACGAGGTCGCCCACAGGGGGCTTGGACAACTCCACTCGCCGGGGGGCTCGCGGAGTTGCCCACACCGACTTGGAAAACCCCGCTCGCCCGGGGGGCTCGCAGGGTTTCCCACATCCCCACGAGCGCCTACTCCGGCGGCTTTTTCTTTTTTCTTTTCGCGAGGATCGGGAGCAATCGAGGCCGGACGTTCGAGCGGTCGAGACGACCGTGGGCCAGCAGGCGGTCAGGGGATGAAGTCGCCGCCTCCGGGTGGTGCCGGAGTCGGGGTTGGTGGGGGGGAGCTGCCGCCTTCGAGGAGCTTCTTGGCGTCGGCGCGGCGGGAGTCTTCGGCGGCGACGCCCTCGCTGCGGGCCAGATATTGCTTCAGGGCGAGGGCGGCGCGCTGGTTGTCGCCCATGCGGAGCAGGGAGACGGCGAGGTGGTAGGCGGGGGCGTAGGCCTTGGGGTCGGACTCCATGGCGGTGATGAAGAGGGAGACGGCCTCCTCGTCGCGCTCCTGGGTCTGGCGGACCACGCCGAGGTTGAACGCGGTCCAGGCGTCGCCGGGGACGAGGATTCGGGCGCGTTCGAGGGCGGCGGCGGCGCCGTCGAGATCGCCGGCGTCCTGGAGCAGCGCCCCGAGCTGGCGGAGGGGGAGCGCCTCCTGCGGGGCGAGGGTCGTCGCCCGGCGGAGGTGCTCGATGGCCTCGGCTTTGCGCCCCAGGCGGACCAGCGCGTCCGCGGCGTTGATGTGCGCCGGGGCCGTGTCCTGCTGCTTCAACGCCCGCTCGATGAGCGCGAGGGCGTCCTTGGCCCGACCGAGCTCCAGGTAGGCCACCGCCGCGTTGTTCAACGCCGTGACGTCCTCCGGCGCGGCCTTCACCGCCGCCTCGTACGCCGCGACGGCCCCGAGGGAGTCACCGCCCGCCCGGAGCAGCTGCGCCTTCAGGAGCAGCGCGGGCGCGTAGGAGTCGTCCGCCTCCAGCGCCGCCGTGAGCTCGGCGTTTGCGCGGTCGCCGGCGCCCGTCAGGAGCGCCAGACGCGCGCTGACGAGGTGGCGTGGCGCAGCCAGGTCGGACGCGTCGGCGAGCAGCTCCACCGCGTAGGACAGCGCCGGCGCGGCGTCCTCGGTGACGACCTGGGGACGGGCCGCGGCGCGGAGCACCAGCGCCCGCTGGTGAGCGAGCTGAACCCGCGGAGACCGAGGCGAGAGCTCGGTCGCCAGCTCCAGCGCCACGAAGGCGCGCGCGAAGTCAGTGGCCGCCAGCGCGACGTCCGCCCGCGTCAGGTGGGCGTCGATCGCGGCCACGGTCTCGGGTGCGTCGGCGCAGACCACCGGGCCCGGCGGCGACGCCTGCTGGCACCCGGCGGTCAGTGAGAAGAGGACGGCGAGGAGAGGGAGGCGTCTCATGGCCCCGACGATGCCGGACCCGCGCCGGGGCGTCCACCGACGTGGACCGCCGGTCAGCTCGATGGGTCAGGGCAAGAAGCCCGGCTCGCTCTCTGGGCAGATGAAGCCTGCCCACTGGAGTCCGCCTCGCAGGTCGTTCTCGTCGTCGATGAGCTCGTCACAGCGAAACGCCCCCTGGCGCCCCGTTGCGTCGACGCAGATCTCACACATGCTGCTCGCGCTTGATTGAGCGTCAAAGGTGACCGAGACGATCGGATCTCCCAATTCGAACCCGACCTCGAGCCCGTCGCCCGCTCCCACCATCCATATCCCCGGTCCGGGAAAATCGCGTACATTGAGGTCGATTGCATATGTAGCCTCGTCGAATTCGGCGCTCGCGCGAAAGCGAAGTTGGCCATCGACCAGCTCACAGCGCTTGACGTCGGCGTAGCCGAAGTCAAGAGGACCGCCGTCCTCGAAACCATAGAAGAAGCGAGTCGTCCCGCTGTCCGTCGGATCGAGGAACTGCCACGTCCTGTGCTGGACCCCAAGGAACGGTGAGAACCCGTCGACCCAGCTCAGCTCACACTCCCCCGGACCGGGGACCACGACGTCGCTCTGCAGCGTGTCGCCGCCCGTCACGTCGCTGCTTCCGGACGAGTCCCCGCAGCCCGCCAGCGACAGCAGACCGACGAACCCACCGACCACCATCGTTCGAATCGCCACGCGCATCGCCCACCACCTGTCTGTCGCGAGGTCCACGGGACCTCTTCGAAACCGCTCGCCGCCCGCGTCCGCGGCCTTCGGACCAGCGGAGGCCGCCATACTCCGGCCACCGCCGCGGGCTGTCAACACGCCATGGCGCCCTCGCGGCGGCGTCCGCCGTCGTCGCCTCACGACGCGAGCACAGCGGCGGCGCCGAGCCCAAAGGAAGAGCACTCCGCCGTCCCCGAGTCACATCGACACTTAATCGGGGAGGGCGGAGCGGATAGAACGACCGTTCTGACCAGGTCGTAAATCACAACGCAGCGCCTCGCCCTGGTCGCGGTCGTCACACGCCGCCCCACGTCGCGAGGTGACAGCGTCAGGGCGCGATCTTCCGGACGTAGACCGCCCCGCTCATGCTCTTGGTGTTGTCGGTCTGGTCGCCGTCGACGCCGACGGCGGCGCTGTCCTCACCGTAGGCCCCGACGACGAGCGTGTCTCCGGCCACGCCGACCGCAGCGCCGAAGTAGTCGCTGCTCGCGGTGTTGGACGCCTTCAGCTGAGCACGATGGCGCCAGTCGTAGACGAGGTCGGGAAGCTCGCGGAAGTCCAGAGCACGCTCGTAGACCTCGACCGCACCGGCGTTCGACGCGCCGTTGTCGGTGGGGTCCCCGCCGATCCCGCGGGACCTGCCGTCCTCGTATAGCGAGCCCACCACGAGGGCCGCACCGTCGACGTCCACCATCCGCCCGAACTGGTCCCCGGTCTCGATGGTGTCCGCCTTGACGTACGCCTCCTCGGACCACCCCGAGGCGGCGGCGAAGACGTAGGCCGCCCCCGCCCGGCCGGCCGAGTTGTCCTGTGGGTGTGTCGCCGACGCCGAGCTCTCGTACGGGGCGCCGACGACCAGCAGGTCATCCGTCATCGCGACCGCGGTCCCGAAGCGATCGCCACCCTCGGCGTTGTGCGCCTTCAGCAGCGCGATCTCGCTCCAGGTTCCCCCGCTTCGCTCGAACACGTACGCGGCCCCGGCGTAGGTCGCCGCATTATCGGTGGGGTTGCCGCCATCGACCGCGGCGCGGCTGGCTTCGTACGGGGCGCCGACGACGAGAACGTCTCCCGCCACGGCGACCGCAGTCCCGAACCGGTCGTTGCCGTCGACGTTCGACGCCTTGAGGTACGCCTCCTGACCCCACCGGCCCGGCCGGTCTTCCAGGAACACGTACGCCGCGCCGGCAGACGACGCGCTGTTGTCCGACGGTCCCAAGCCGTCGCTGTCCTCGTAGGGAGCACCGACGACCACCGTCGTCCCCGAGACCGCGACGGAGATGCCGAAGCGGTCGTAGGCGCCAACGTGATCGGCCTTCAGGAGCGCCACCTGCTCCCAGTCCGTCCCGGACCAGTCGAAGACATAGGCGGCGCCGGACGACAATGCGCTGTTGTTGTCAGGATCGGACGTCGCGCTGTCCTCATAGGGTGCGCCGACCACGATCCGCGTGCCCGAGATCGCGACCGCCGAGCCGAACTCGTCGTTCTGCTCGGAGTTGCTCGCCTTCAGATAGGCGACCTGCTCCCAGGTCCCGCCGACCCGATGGAAGACGTAGGCCGCGCCCGACGACAGCGCCGTGTTCACTTCACTCCCGTGCGATCCGGGGAGGCCGTCTTCTTGCTGCGCGCCAACGACGATCCAGTCGCCGTCAATATCGACGGCGTAGCCGAAGTAGTCACTCGCGTCGGTGTTGGACGCCTTGAGGTAGGCCTGTTCGAAGTCGTCGCACGAGACCCCCAACGCCGCGAGGCACGGCTCGGGCGGCGGGCACACGCCACAGTCGCGGCCACAGCTGAGGCAGGTCTCGCCCGGCTCGCACGTCCCATCGTCGCACGTCGGCGGACAGGCGCCGCAGTCGAGTGCGCAGCTCGCGCAGCTCTCGACCCCGTCGCACACCCCGTCGCCACAAACGCCCGAGGCGATGCACATGCCGCAGCCGGAGGGCTCGACCGACGCCGCGCACGCCGCGTCCCATCGCTCGGTACAGCAGTAGTCATCTTCCGCACACACGCACGCAGCGACATCGGCCGCGTCACAGCCCGCGGTCGCTTGCTCCGAGCAGCAGTTGCTCGGGCACACCCCGCAATCCACGGGACAGTCGGCGCAGTCCTCACCGACCTGACAGATCTCGTCTCCGCAGACCTCGACACACGCTCCGCAGTCCGCAGCACAGCTGCCGCAGTCCTCGCCCGCGTCGCATACGGTGTCACCGCACACCGACGCGTTCTCGCAGGTCCCGCAGCCCAGCTCGGCCACCCGCGCCGCGCAGGCGTCGTCCCACTGCACCTCGCAGCAATACGGATCGGCCGCGCAGACACAGACTTCGACCCCGTGCGAGCCGCACCCGGCGTCTGCTCTCCGCGCACAGCAGTCGCCCTCCGGGCAGACGCCACAGTCGCCGGGACAGGTGGCGCAGGTCTCTTCGCCGAGGGCGCAGACGCCGTCGCCGCACTCCGCCGCGCAGGTGCCGTTGTCGCTGTGGACGCAGCCGCTCGCGCCACAGGTGTCCGTCGTACACGGGTTGCCGTCGTCGCACGCCGCGTCGACGAAGCTCAGGACGCAGCCCAGGTCGGGATCGCAGGCGTCGACGGTACAGGCGACGCCGTCGTCGCAGGCGGCCGACACGGGCTGGAAGTCACATCCCTCGATGGGATCGCAGACGTCCCGGGTGCAGGCGACCCCATCATCGCAGAGGGCCGAGCTCGGCGTGGACTCGCAGCCCGTCTCCGGGTCACAGCGCTCGATGGTGCAGTCGAGCGCGTCATCACAGAGCGAGTCGTCGGCCGTGCTCTGGCAGACACCGCCAGGCTCGCAGACGTCGACCGTGCAGGCGACGCCGTCGTCACAGTCCATCGGGGTGCCGTCTTGACAGCTTCCGTCGGCGCGGCACATCTCGACGCCGTTGCAGAGATCACCATCGTCGCAGTCGTTGTTCGTCTCGGGGTTCGGAGTCACGCACAGGCCGCCACCGTCGCACACGTCGCCGAAGCTGCAGGCGTCGACGTACTCGCACGGCAATCCGGCGGGTGCCGTCGCATAGCTGCAGCTACCCTCATCGCAGCGATCGATCGTGCACGGGTTCCGGTCATCGCAGTCGGCGTGCGCAGCGCAGCAGTCCGCCTCAGGCACGTGGACGCAGCTCCCGGCCTCGCAGCTGTCGGTCGTGCACAGATCGTCGTCCATGCACGGGTCGACGACCGGCTCGGCGCACGTGTGGGTCTGGACGTCGCAGCGGTTGATCGTGCAGCCGTCGCCGTCATCGCAGTCGGCGTCGAGCTCACAGCAGTCGTCGAGCACCGCGTAGTCGCAGAGGCCACCTGAGCAGGTCTCGCTCGTGCAAGCCCGTCCATCAAAGCAGTCAGCGTCCGTCTCGCAGCAGCCGTACACCGGACGATTGTCACAGATGCCGTCTATGCACACATCCGTCGTGCACGTGTCCGCGTCGTCACAATCGACCTGCTGGCTGTCCTGGCTGCATTGTTCGAGGCAGACCATGCTCCGATCATCGAAGTAGCCGATGCTGTCGACGATGAAGTCGGCCTGGTGATCGATGCTGATGGACACGAAGTCATCGAGGTCGCACTCCGCGCTGTCGAAGACAGGTGCCGTGAATCGATAGGCCCTGAACCCGTCCACGTCCGCCTGCAGACACGGCGAGCGCGGTAGGTATCGGGTGGACGCGCAGTCGCCGCCACAGCCTGCGCTCGTCGCCTCGTCGACCCAGAACACCGCCACGCGCGCGTCCTCATCCTCTCGAGCGAGCGCCTTCCCGGCGATACACAGCGATTCACTAGGCCCGGGGTTGTAGTCCAGGGACACGTCCCGTTGGATTGTCGTGACGCCCTTCGGAAGGAGGAGCGCGCCGGATCCGCCGACGCCAATGCCCTCTCGCCAGAGGCTCTCATCCTTGCTCCCATCGGGACTCAACGTATACCAACCACCGGCATCCGCATCGAAGGTCATGAATGGAAGGCAGATGGGCGCATCATCGCCATCGTCCGCGAGCGCAGACCCGCCCATCGCGAGCAGCGCCAACCCCGCCGTTATCGTCCTGAGGCTCTTGGGTTTCACGGTGTCGCCTCCAGAAACACGCGGGCGACTGGCTCATCGCGGTCCGAGGCGTTTCCGCCCGTGTCGTGCAGGATCACGCGGTACCAGTAGTCCTTGGTCGGCTTGGCGCCCGCGTCCTGGAACGGGCTCACGAGCACGGCCTCGCTGGCCAGGACGCGCCAGGGGCCGGCCTCGCCATAGGCGCTGCGCTGAACGGTGACGCGAAGGCCGGGCTCGGCGGTGGTCCAGGCGACCTCGGAGACGTCGCCCGCCCACGCTGCGGTCACCGTCGGCGCGGCCGGTCGCGTCGTGTCGATGGCGCGGACGACGACGGCGTCGGAGCGCTCCGAGACGTTCCCGGCCGTGTCGACCAACTCGAGCGCGTAGCAGTAGTCGGTCTCGGTCAGCGGCGGGATGTCACAGAGGTGGAACGTCGGCAGGGGCTCATCCGCGTCGTCGGTGGTGACCACGCCCGAGCCTATGCCAACGGCGACCGACGCCGGCGCGATCAGGCTGGCGTTGTCGTCGAGCTGGTCCATGTCCCCGCTGCACGGCGCGCGTTCGCGCCAGATGCGATAACCGGCGCCGAGCCCGATCGTGTCGCGCGCCGGATCTTGACGCCAGGAGAGCTCGACGGCGTCCTCGTCATCGGAGCACTCGCTCGGGTGAGGGCGACTGACGACCTTGGACCACGTGGGCTTTCGGGGCGGCACGAAGTCCGGTATCTGCACGGGGAACGCCGCGCTGATCGTGGTCCGCCCGGTGTCGCCGTCCAACTCTTGGATGCCCCCGCGCGAGACCGCCATGATTCGATAGAAGTAGACCTGCCCGCTGGCCGCGGCAGGCAGCACGTCGTGGGCGTACTGGGTGTGGCCCACTCCGATGGCGGCGTCGAGGTCCGAGTCGCAGGAGCTGGTGTCCACGCTGTCGAGCGCACAGCTCGCGGCAGCGGCCTGTGCCGCACCGGTGTCGTCGACCCGCGTCCACAGGTTCCCGAGCGCGGCGAGGGATTTCAGCGTGGACCGCTGGGTCGAGATGGTCTGTGGGTTGTGGGGCAGGACGCCGTTGGTGAGCATCGCCTCGCGGTCGAGCTGCCGTGGCCCGTCCGGACCGGCGTCCACGCCGCCGCAGAAGGAATCGGTGCACTCACCCTCGCGACACCCGTCGCCGTCACAGTCTCGAGGACAGTCGGCGCTGTCCGTGCACTCGAGGTGCCGGGCGGTACGAAGCAGCTTGTAGCCGCCGGCGGCGGTGGCGTTCGCCGTCTGCCAGGTGAGGTGCACGGTGACGGTGTCATCCCAGGCGTTGTAGGAGAAGAGCGTCTTGACCGCGGCGGGCGGGGTCGCGGGGCGGTTGTCGACCACGGTCGTTCCGACGGGCGCGGAGACGGCTCCCGGGTTACCACCGGCGTCGTAGGCGATAATCCGATAGTAGACGTGCTGAACGGCCGGGCCCTCGGGCAGCGCGACCTCCTCGGTGAACGTGTAGCGGTCGATGGGGATGAGGTCTCCGACCGTCGCCTGGTCCGCCTCAGGAAGGTTCTCCAAGTCCTGCGCGGTCGCGATGGGCGTGACGTTGGTGCCCACCGGCACCATGTCCTGAAGCGTCCAGCCGCCGTCTGGTTGTGTGTCGTCAGGGCAGCCGAGCCGCGGATCGGTCAGCACGTTCGTGCCCCAGCGCCGATAGACCCTGAAGCTCGCGAGGTCCGCGCCGTCGCGCGCCTCGAGCTTCGTCCAATCCCAGGTGAGGGTGACGTCCGCACGCGGAGCGCTATCGTCCACGGCCGGCGCCTGCTCGGCCTTGACCTGGATGTTCCGAGGCGTGGCCGGCCCGGCGAGGTCGACCAGGGTCACCTCGGCAGAAGCCGACGGCTGGCTCTCTCGCCCGAAGATGTCCACGCCGGTGATCTTGTACTCGTACGTGCCGAGCTCTGGGTCCGGGCCGAGCTCGTCACGATAGAGGACGTCGGGCAAGACCCAGTTGTCAGTGCTCGCGTTGTCGTCCGGGTCAAGGCTCGCGATGAGCACCGGCTCCTCCACCATCGCGCCTTCGTCGCTCGGGTCGGGGGCCCGGTTGATCTGGATGAAGTCCGGGTCGCTCGAGCGCTTCCTGCAGACGTTGTACGTAACTGGAAACGCGACGCTCGAACTCAAGCCACTTCTTGGAATATCCCAGATCAGGCCAATCTGGCCCGCGGCAGAGGATCGGGTATTGGTGCTTCCCGAACCACACCTATTCACGGCAGGTCGCAGACCACCGATGACGAGCGCGCGCGGGACTTCAAGAGGCAACGGGTTTGCGGTCTCGACGACGCTTTCAATGGCAGGCATGTCTTTGTAGTGCGCCGTGACGTAGTAGTCACACCCGGCCTCGTCGAACCCGTCATCATCCACCCAATACAACCCCAAGAGCGCGGCGATCTCGGGTCGGGTCGCCAGGGCCATCAACAGGCCGTAGGGTGATATCGGACTGGACTCCTCATCGAGCAGCTCTGGTGGCAAAGCCGCAAGGCAATCCTCGGGCTTTCCCGTCACGGCGTGGAGAAGTGGGCACAATCCGTTCCATTCCTCAACGGTCACCCGGCTTCCCAACATCGCGCGGCCGTCGGGCATCGTACCGTTCCCCGTTACCCACAGCATGCCTTCAGCGTTGCTCTGGGGAGGCCGAATGCGATGCTCATCATCATTCACTTTCACGAACCCGTCGGTGCCCGGATCGCCACAACAGCGGTAGAGATCGAATCCGAACTCAGGAAGCTTATACTCGTCGGAGGGTTGCCAGCGGATGAGATTGTGTGCGCTAGTGCTTCGAGCAGTTGGACCACACTCCGGAGTGTAGCTCCGGCGCAACGGAGGCAGCGAGGTCAGATCCTGGGCTGGCGTACCAGGTGGGACGATGTCGCGTACGACCGCGAGTCCAAGTTCCTTTTCCCCAACGGTTGAGCTCACGCCCACGGGCGAGACGCGGATTTGGTCATTAGCAGCTTCGTTCGTGGACGGTCTGCAATGGAACCCCAAGACACTCGTGGTCAACACCGCGACGAGGAGCGCCACATTCCTGGGCCACGGTATTCCAGACAGGTGTACCATTGCTACCTCGGCGTTACTGTAGTAGGTGCCCAAGCGAGCTCACAGAGCGAATCCCGGCTCTTGATCCGGACAAATAAACCCAGCATAGGAGATTCCCCCTCGAAGGCCCTGCGCCTCTTCCACCAAGTCATCACACCGAAATGCTCCCTGCCGACCAGTCGCGTCGATGCACAGCTCGCACATCGTGTCGCTCGATGACCGCGTGACAAAGGCAGCGGGACCCGCCACATCGCTGAAGTCGAAACGGACTTCGAGTCCATCATCGACTCCCAACATCCAGGTTCCGGGACCAGGGTATTCCGCCAAAACAATCTCGAGGGAGAAGTTGACCTGATCGAAGGCCGAGCTCGCGCTGAAGTGAAGCGCCCCATCAACCAGCTGACACGTCTGGATAGCAACATCCCCCTGTACCCCAGGCCCCCCGACGAATTTGGCGGTCTGGGCAACCGTGCCCACTTCACCAGGGTCCAGCTCGCTCCACACCATGGGCGGGCGCGAAGCCTGGACAGGTGAGAACCCGTCGACCCAGTTCAGCTCGCACTCCCCGGGCCCTGGCACCTCGACATCGCTCTGCAGCGTGTCGCCGGCGTCCGCGACATCGCCACCGCCGCCGGACGAATCTCCGCAGCCCATCAGCGCCGTCAGACCGACAAGTCCACCGACAACCACCACTCGCATCGCCACGCTCATCACTCACCACCTGTCTGCTGCAAGGTCAACGGGACCTCTTCGAGCACCTCGTCGCCCCGGCTCAGGACCGCCGGGCCGTCGCGGAGGCAGCCGAACTCCGGGCCGCACTCCGCGCTGTCGAGACACTCATAGCCGCCCTCGCAGCGACCGTCGACACAGCGCCCGCCGCCATCACAGTCCGCGTCCAGCGCGCACGCGCACTGCCCGCTCGACGCGCTGTGATAGACCAGGTACAGCACGTCGTTCGGTCCCGGCGCGGTCCCCTCGGCAAACTCCCAGACGTGGACCGTCGCGTCGTCCGCCGAGATCCGCCGTGGATCGAGCGAGCCCGCGTCAGCTGAGTCCAGGTGCGCGGTCACGTGCCGCCAGTCGAGCGCCTCGGCTGTCTCCAGGAACATGGTCGTGTTGTCGTCGGTGTATGCGTGCGCGTTCGCGAGGGCCGCCGAGAACGTCGGGAACCGCGACGTGACGAAGGACGTCTGATAGAGCGGCGCGCCCCCCGGTGCCCCTGGGATCGTGACGACGTAGCGCTGGGCTGGGCGAAGCGGCTCGGTGGGGTCGAAGACCAGGAGATCCCCGGACTGACCGAACCGCGGCAGCGCCGGTTCCATGTCGGCGGCGCAGCCAGCGCTCATCAGTGTGCCGGCCAACGCGGGCCCCCCGTCCTGTCCGGCGGCGTGCAGCCGGACGTCGAGGGCGCTGAGGTCGGCGCAGCAGCTATAGAGCTCGCACAGCACGTCGGTCGTGAACTGGACCGAGACGTCGTTGTCCAGATAGACCGGGCGTGCCGAGGGCTCGGGCATCGTCCAGCGCACGTACGGGGTCAGGTCCGCAGGCGCTGGCGCGACACGGAAGCTCAGGTCGCAGATCTCCTCCGGCGCCACCTGGCAGGCGTCCCCGCCCATCGCATCAGAGCGCGCCCTGAGCGAGACGCGATAGGACTGTGACGGGCAGTACGGGGCCGGCGGTCCGGGCGGCGGCGGGTCGCAGCTCGCGTCCACCTTGGTCTGCAGCTCGTCGGCCGCTGGGACGAGCGCCGTCCCGTCGGTCAGGTAGCACATCACCGGCGCTGACGGAGCGAAGGCGTCGCACGCCGCGGGGTCATCGGTCGGGCACGAGCTGCTCTGAGCCTGCCCCGGGATCGGGTCGCAGCGGCCGACGATCCCGTCGCTCGGGTGATCGATGGCGTAGAGTGAACCGTTGGACGACACCAGGTAGCCGGAGAACAGCGCCGGGCCGTCCGCCTCTTCGCACACGACCGGCGCCAATGGCCGCTCGCAGCAGCACGGCGAGCCGTCCACCATCTCCTGGCAGACGCCTGCGTCTTCGCAGCTGGCGCCGTGGTTGAACGTCCCCGCCAGGTCCAGGCACTGGGTGTCCGACAGCTGGACACAGCCGGTGGACGTGCAGCAGGCACCGAACGCGCAGGCGTCGACGCCGCAGTCGCCGCCCGAGCGCCAGCCGCCGTCGCAGTCGTTCTCGGTAGTCACGTGACAGGCGCCCTGCGAGCAGCACGAGCCGAGACACGCGTCGGCGCAGCTCGTCCCCGCGCTCCACTCGCCGTCACCGCCGAGCGTGACGCACTCGAGCGACGTCCCCTCGAAGCAGCCGTCCGCCGTGCAGCAGGCGCCGCGCGGAGGGCACGCGCCGGAGCACTCGGCGCCGACGGTGAAGAACCCACCCTGCTCGTTGCAGTCCCCACCGCTGACTCGCTCGCAGGTGCCGTTGGGCAGGCAGCAGGCGCCGATGCTCTGCTGGTCCAGACACCCTTCGTAGCAGGCCTGGTTTGCGTTCCAGAAGACGCCAGCGTTCTCGTCGAAGCACGCGTCGAACGTCATCAGGGCGCACTCGCCCTCCCTCATGCAGCACGCCCCTGTGTCCGCGCACGTATCACCGTCGCAGGTGGCGCCGGCGTTGAACGTACCTTCCACGTCCAAACAGTCGTCGCGATACATCTCGCGACACTCACCGCCGCCTCGACAGCACGCGCCGACCTCGTCGGGGTCCAGGCACTGCAGGTCGTCATCAGGATCGCACAGCGCACGCTTGTCGAAGCTACCGTTGACCTTGTCGCAGCGATTCCTCGTCGTGTCGATGCACTGCCCGTCGGGCAAGCAGCAGGCTGCGTAGGGCTCGGACGTCGCGGCACCTCCGCACTCACCGATGCCCAGGGCCTCGGGGATGTCACAGCGCCCCGCGTCGCTCAGCAGGTCGTCGCTCGCGGTGTAGACCCGCCCGCCCATCCGGTAGCGGCCGTCGAACGCAGCCTCGGCAGGGGCACCGGCCTCCCAGCACGTCGAGGCGCCCTCGAGGACCCGGCAGCGCGCGGGGACCGTCGTGATGGGTTTGCAGGCGTCGGCGACCGCGGCGTTGGTCGTCCCGCTGGGCGACGGACAGAGCGCCCCGTCGGTCAGCTTCACCGGGCGGAAGCTGAAGGTCTCCCACCGGCGAGCCTCGGTCGCGCCGACGACCTCTGCGTCTCCGAGCGCGCCGCCCCACCCACCGGTCAAGTCGATTGGAGTCCCGCTGCCTGCCGCCAACCATTCGGTGAAACGATAACGCACCTGGCAGTCCCCGACGGTGTCGGTGAAGTAGTCGTCGTCGTAGTGGTCGGGGTTTGGCAGCGGATTCCCCGCTGACCCGTCACACCGGCGAACGTCTTGCGAGAGCCCGTCAGCGTTCCGGCAGTCGACGGGTCGCGCGAACGTGATCTTCGCGACGCTGTCGAAGGGGATCTCGAGCTCTGACGTGGTGCACACCTGCCGCTCGACGGCGCCGGCGTCAGGATACTCGTCGTACTCGTTCAGGCTGACATCGTACGCCGTCACGGTCTCGCCGGTCGTCTCGCTCTCGAAGACGACCTCCTTGAGCGGGCTCGGGAAGCGGTGTTGCCCCTGGTTGTCCTTCTCCCAGTCGATATTGACGGTGAACTTCGGGTCCGGGAGCGGCCATGGCAGGTTGAACTTGAGCCGCAGCTTCGCGCCGAGCTTGAACGGCTTGGCGACCTGCCCCTTCACCATGGCGTCCAGCGAGAAGCCGAGCTTGAACTTCCACAGGAACGCCCGCAGGTAGCCGCCGAGGTCGAGCTCCACGGCGGCCTGTTTCGGCTGCATCTGGAGGCTCATCTCGCCGCCGAGGGAGAGCCCGGCCTCGACGCCGATGACGCTGTCGGCTCCTGCCTTGAAGTCGGCCTTGATGTTCCCGCCGGTCATGAAGCCGGACCGGTTGCCGGTCTCGAACGGGACATCCGTACCCGCCATCATGAAGGCGTTGGCGCCCACGCCGAGGATGTTGGGGTTCCCGAAGCCCAGCAGCTTCGCCGTGATGGGTGACTCTTTGGTGCCGATGAAGACGTGCCAGGCGTCTTCTCCGAGCAGGAGCTCGGCGTTGCCGCCGAGGTCGAGGATATCACCGTTGTCTCGGTTGATCTTGTAGCGAGCGGTCAGCCCGAACGCGAAGTACTTCTCGATGGCGTCGAAGGTCGCGCTGAGGTGGAGCAGCGGAGGGAGGTCGCGCTCATTGCGCTTGGTAGCGATCCAGGCCTGGCCATCGAACACGACCACCGGCCCCGGGATCTGGATGAGGAAGTCGACGTCGGAGTTGAACGTGAAGCCGTTGTCGTGGGTGCTGCCGAGAGTCGTCCCGGCCTGGAAGACGAAGGACTTCCGTTCGGGGGTGACGGGGTTCGCGGTGTTCAGGAGGCGCGGGAACTCACGGCTGATGTTCAGCTTGACGTTCTTCCCGAACCCACCCGAGAAGCCGTACAGCGACACGCCGGTGGACGGAATGGGGATACCGGCCGGGAGCTGCGCGTCGAGCTTCGTGTACCAGAAGCTCCAGTCCTCGTCCTCGGTGCTGTGCTTTCCGACCAGCAGCTTCCCGCCGACGGACATCGGTGGGCTGTTGAGCGCCACCGCGACGTCCCCCTGGAACCACTTCGAGCCGCCAAGGTCTCCACCTGGACCGTCGTTGCCGCAGCCGTCGAGTCCGGATTCGCACCAGCGCAGTCCGCCATCGAGCTTGAGAACGCCGGGGATCTCCATGCTCAGGTCAATGGCGGAGACGTCGTACTTCGGTGCGGTGAAGCCGTCCCCCCACGACACGACCAGATCATGGACCTTGGCTTGTACCGGCAGGACGTCTTGGAGTTGCAGCGCTCCGCCGAGCGTGACCGCGTTGCGAGCGTCGTCGGTGCGCCCAAAGCTGAGTCGGTTGAGCTCGTAGCTGAAGCCACCGAGGGACATCACGCGCGGCTGGTCGAAGGTGTACCAGCCGCCGTCTACCAGGACGTCGCCGTCGTCGGTGATCTTGAAGCCCTGCAGCTTGACCTGCCCCGTACCGAAGACCGGGGTCACGAGCTCCAAGCCGGCGTCCATCGAGATGAAATAGTCGTCCCCGTCGTTTCCGAAGGCGAGGCGCTCGAGCATCATCTTCAGCTCGTAGCCGCTGGCGCCCTCTGTGATGCTGAGCGGCTCGGGGCCGGTACCCAGCTCGACCAGCCAATCGCCGTTGCCCTTCAGAGCGAAGCTGACCGGTAGGCTCCTCCCCAAGAACGCGACGTCCTCCAACGTGCCTTCGACCGTGATGGCGGTCGGCGTGTTGTGTACGAGGGTCATCTCGGCGTTGATGCCCGAGACGATGAAGTCGCCACCGAACCGGATGTCGGGGAGCGCGCTGGCGAACGTACCTGTGACACCTCGGGTCCCGACCGCCAGATGAGACGCGTCGAAGTGGACGAACCCACCCGAGCCGCCGCTCTCCTCGAACGGCAACTCGACGCGCAGCGCCTCCGCGTAGAGCCCCATCCAATCAGTGCCTTCGTCACTCGGAATGGGGTCCGGCGGAGGGTCGCCCCACGCGTTCTTCCCGGTGTCGGCGTCCACGGCGATGTCGTCGCCGCAGATCACGATTCCTGTGCCACCGACTCCCATTGGCGGGAGGCTGAATCCCGACGCGTCTCCCGCGGCGCACCCGATGCAGACGCCGTCCTTGCCGATGGTGACCTCGGAAGGCAGGACTATGGCGTCGGCCTCTCCTCGCGGCACGAGCAAGCTCGGATCGGGCTTCAACGCGCCGATGTGTTTCAAAGCAGCGCCCGGTACATCGGGGTCGCTGTCCCAGCCTCCAACGGCCAGCGTATAGTCCTTGTGGGCGTTGCCGGTCAGCTCGAACGCCAACCACGATGCGGTTGTCTCATCGGCCCCGGCCCCGTCCTCAGCGCACGACCATGTCGGAACGGCGTTTCCACCGATCTCCAAGGCGTTGCCGCCGAAGGTAAGCGTCCTGCAGGCGTCGGGGAGCTCATCTGAGCTCAGGTCGACTTTCCCCGTGAAGACGTCGTCGTCCGTCGACGCATCGAAGTTGAGCGCCACCGGGAGCGTCGCGCCGTCCGCCGCCTGTCGGCACCCGAAGTAGTCGAGTGGAAGGGCCATCGTCCCGCCGATTCCGCACAAGCCAACGTACTGTCCGGTGACCGAGTCGCCGATGAGCTCGACGCACACGCTATCGAGTGACACTGCCGCAGCGCCAACATCGACCTCGACGTTGTCGAAGCTGCCACGGACCTTCCCGTTCACCCCGTCGCCGTCGACGTAGAAGTTCCTCGCGCTCACGGTCACGCCGCCCCAGTCTTCCGGGGTCGCCAGGGTGAGTGCCTCGACGTAGACGCCCTTGAATTCCGGAGGGAGCGTGGGACACAGCACATCTGGATCGAGGTCGTCGCAGTTGACCGACGGCGACTCGTTCGTGTGGAAGTCGAAGGCGAGGCCGTTGGCCGCGAGGGTCACGCCGGACTCGGACACCTCGGTCTCGGTGAGCGCCAAGCCTTCGAGCAGGCAGTTTCCATCGCCGTCAGCGAGGATCGGGCTGTCGACACCGGCCCGGATCTCGAGCCTCGCGTAGTCGTCCAAGGTGGCATTCTGGTCGTCGTCCAGCATCGGCTGGCCCGCCGGATGAAGCGGTCCGTTGGGTAGAGTGATGGCACCGACAACGGGGTCCGCCCCTTCCGCGTAGAGCTTGAATGTCTCGAGGCTACGGTCCCACTGGAGGTTGATAGTCGAGCCTTGCGCTGGCCCCACCGGATCGCCGAGCACGACGCCGAATCCGTTGAGCTCTCCCAGCGCGAGCCAGAGGGGCTGGCTGAGCCCCAGCGTCATCCAGACACCGTCATCCGAAACACCGAGCCGCTCAGCGGAGATCGTGATCTCCTCGGTCCCGTTGCGGTTGGCGCTCGGTGGCAGCGTCGCTTGAATCGCTTGGGCGTAGAGCCCACGCCACTCCGATCCGGCATTCTCGAGGCCCTTCGGCTCCATCCCCTCGGCCCACGCGACGCGAGTATCGTCCAGGTCGAGCACCAGGTTCTCGACGCAGATCCACGCGTCGGTGTCCGCCACCGTCATAGGCGGCATGTAGAGACCGTTCCCCCCGGAGGTCGAGTTGTCGTCCAGACACCCGATACACGCACCGTTGGAGCTGAAAGTCATCGTCGCGGGCAGAAGAATACCGGGCTGTGAGACGCCACCGTCGAAGACCTTCGGCTTCAGGTTGTCCTCGTTCGGTACGAGGAGACCCAGTGACACCTCGGAGCCCGCCTCCCCGGCAGCGTCTGGGTAACCCGCCAGCATGAACGAGTCGTTATCCAAGTCGACCATCACGCGGATGAAGCTTGCTGTCGGCTTCGTCTCACTGGATTGCCCGCTGCAGTCCACTTTGCTGACGTCAACGGCGGCCAGCTCCAACTGCCCGGCATTGCCGAAGGCGATCGACTGACAGCCATACGGGAGCCCATTCTCGACGTCGAGCTCGCCGGTGATCACGCCGGCCTCGGTCACGGTCACCTGCGCCTCGACGACACCAGTCGTGCATCCGAAGTAGGACGCAGGCAGACCGATCGTGGCCACGACGTTTTCGAAGCTCACCTCGTTGTCTTCGAAGCGCACGCACAGACTGCTCCAGCCAATGGTCGCGCCGGCGACATCGAACGACGTGCCCCCTTCCCAGCAGACATAGCCATCGAGCCCGTCAGAGTCGATAAGGAAGTCATGGCCCTCGAGGTGGATGCCTCCCAAGCTCTCCGGCAGGAAGACATCCACCTCGCCGAGCTTGACGCCCTGGAAGCTCCCATCTGCGGACTCGGGGAGGTCATTGTCCGGATCGAAGTCCAGGACGACTCCCGACGCAGAGATGGTGATGTCCGATCCCAAGATGCTCGTTGGCGGTAACGTCAGCTGCTCGATCAGAACGCCACCCGACGTGGTGATGCCAAAACCGTTCTCGACCACGATCTGCGCGGGGGCGTCGGTCGGCGCGCCGGGCCGCGCGTCGGAGAAAAGCGCCGCCGGCAAGTAGAGTCCACCAACAATGCCGCTTGGACCCGCGTCGATAGTCAGCTCCTGCGGGTAGGAGCCGTGGTCGTATTGAATCGTTAGCACCTCCCCAAAGAACAACCCGAACCCGTCGAGCGCCTCGATCGAGAGCCGGAACGCATCCGGAAACTGGAGCGTGACCTTGACGAAGGCGTTGGGCGGCCCGGACGACTCGAAGTCCATGACACGAACGCGGGTGAACCAGTCAAGCGGACTCGTGCCTCCCGACGGGGTGCTGGACACCGGAAATGGCGACCGCTGCCAGACACTCGGCGCCACCAGCGAAGTCGCCGGCATATCCGTCGGTGCCGCAGCCGCTCCTCTCGACTGCAGGCAAACGGCTGCTATGAGCAGCAAATGACCCACGACTCGTCGATTCAGCGTCCAACGTCGTGATATGGTCTGTTCGCTCATGATCATCGCCGCCCTCCGCAACTACCGCATGCCCAGATGCGCTTCATGGCTCAGACCGATATCGGGTGCGGCCACCGTCCCGCACGGAGTCGGCGGCGCCTCGGAACGCGTCGATAACCATGGCATCGGCTGACCTCGACGAACGACGGACCGCAGCCAACTCGGACGAGGCGCTATCTCCTGCGACTCCGCGTCTTGGAACCCCGACAGGAGTCCGTTCCCGACCCACGCGGTCCTCTAGGCATCCACTCGAAATCGAGGACTTCCGCTGGATGGGCGGACACATGATGATACATGCATGGCGCGCTGGGTAGGAAGGCGCATGAACAAGCGGTTCGGAGCGGTTCATGGCGCGTGCTCCTTCTTGTCCTCGAGCCAGTTTCGAATCGGGTCGGGCGGCCATACCCCTGGTCCCCGCGGCGGGACATCGATGTGGGGGGGCTCCTTTCCCTGGCCGTCGGGACCGCGGAGCCAGCGCGCGGGCGCCTTCCGGGCGACAACCTCCCGGTAGGCGGCGTCCATGGCCGCCCGCGCGACTTCCGGCGGTGTGGCGCGCACGCGTCCGGCGCACCAGAGCGGTAGCGCGCCGAGGTCGCCGCCAGGGTCGGGGCCGATCAATACTATTGTGCCCCGTTTGCTGTCTCCCCGCTTGGGCCAGAGCGGTATTCGGCCGAGGAAGCAGCTGGCCACGCAGCACTCCGTCGTGTTGCTTGGGTCGAGTATGCCTAGGACGTCACTTGTCTCGATGGCCACGTAGGGGTCGCCGTCGCGAAGCCCAGGGACGAATCCCGGTCCCGGGCCCCGGAAGCGCGCCGAGCGGAGGACGGGGCCGAGAACCGCGAGCGGCCGCACCCAAGAGAGACGGGAGTCGGTCGCATCGGGCGAGACCGTCGCTAGGGTGGAGTCGGATTCGGTGTGTGGCGGGGCCCCGGTGAGGTCGGGCACCTCGGGGGTAGGAACGTTCGCGCCGTCTGGTGCGGTATCGGTCGCGGCAGGAGTTGCCCCCCCGAACCGCGGACCCGGACAGCCCGCGACGAGCAGGAAAACGAGAACGGGGGCGACCAGTTCGCGGTGATTCATCGTTCGAACTCCAGGTCGTCGAGGCCGATGGCCCCAGTGCTCGAGCCGCCATCAGACGCAAAGTCGAGACGGATGGCGGTAATGTTGCCGAGGTTGAAGTCGGGCTTGCCAACGACGAAGCGCTCGAGGTCGATGCGGATGGTCTGGAAGAGCGCCGCCGAGGAGTCGACCGGCCCCAGACCGGGCACATCGACCTCGGCGACGTAGATCTTGTTAAGCACAGTCGCCACGTCGCTCGGAACGGTGCTCGTCATGGTGGAGTTGTCGTCAGCGGTGGTGATCAGGGAAATCCGGAAAGCGAGGGAGCCGTCGAGGGCGGTCGTGTTCGGATGCCGCGGTTGCTGCGCCGCGCGTAGCACGACTGCGCGGCGCTCGCGGAGATCGGTCGCTTGGGGCAGCGTCACCGTCAACGACGACTCTGAGGTCCATGTGATGATGGCGCCGTGCGTGTCCCCAAGGAAGTAGTCGGCGATATCGCCTTGGTAGCGCCAGTGCGGATCGGAGAGCTCCGTCTCCTCGATAGCCAGTCCCGTGGCCGCCACCGCATAGTCCTCGCTCGTGACAGCGTCGTCCGAAGGGTCCTCCTCGTAGTTGTCGATCACGTCGGTGGTGGCCGGCGCGTGGCTGGATTGGGTGTAGGCGACGACATCAGGGGCGACGCCGCCGACCGGCAGGCGGGTTGCGGGTTGATCGAAGAGTTCTGCAAAGCCGTCCTTCCCCTGGACCATCCTAAGCCAGGCGAGGCCCCAGGCCATAGCGGCTTCTCGCTGTTCGTCGCCCCCGAGCAGTGGAGCCTGATGGGCTGGTATTGTTACACGGTCTGTGTCATTTCTGACCCAGCTGGTGTTGAAGTGGTTGTGGTTCGCACCGCGAAGCTGGATTGCAGCCCGTGGACCATCGGCACGGTCATAGTGACGTCGGGGCTGGACGACCGGCACCGTGCCGTTAACATCGCCATCTGCGGTTCCATAGAGGAGAAAGTAGGGCGTCTCCGGACCAAGCGGTGGCGCGTCGTTGTAGAAGCTCGTTGGAGCAATGCTCATTACGCCTCGAATGCCTTGCCGCGCGAACTCGGTCACATTGGCGCCGGGCCCGCGCGCCGCGACATCACCAAGTATCCACCATGCTTCGAGAACCGCCTCGCCACCCCGCGAGTGACCAATCAGGTAGATCTGATTCCGGTCAACCTCTGCGAGTTGTGGCAGGCTCTGGAAGGCGTGCTCAATGTTCTTCAGAATGATCCAGCCTCGGAGGCGGTTGCCGTAGCCAACCGCTGGGTAGCCAAAGCTACCGCCGTAGGCCTCGTCAAGGTCGACGCTCAGCGTGACGAAACCGTGGCTCGCGAGGTGCTCTTGGAGGTAGCGGTGGCCGCGGTAGTTCTGGTCGCTGGTCTCGCTTAAGCGCTCGTGCCAGCGCTCCCAGTCCCCGCCGTTGAAGTAGTCGAGGAAGTTGAGCGGGGGATGACGTCCGTGCGCGATGACGACCAGCGGGGCGAGCGGCGGGACTGGATCGGGGTAGACGACGCGCGCTCGGAGCCGGAACCCGGGGAAGCACTCCTGGAGGCATTGGATGTCGTCGCAGTCGGTCCTGCTGTTGTTGTTGTTGTCGACACCATCCGTGCAACTCGTCTCGGCACCGCAGGCGACATCGTACAAGCAGTCAATGTCCGCACAATCGGTCTTTCCGTCGTGGTCGTCATCGTCACCCCCGGTACACGTCGTCTCGCGGCCCTTCGTGTCGAAATCCGGCGGCACCTGAATGTGGGGCGCCCGGGGTCGGCAGTGAGCCACTTCGTCACCGTTGGTCGACACGCAGGTCTCATCAGCGGCGCACGCCGGAGCGACGGCAGTGCAGTGCGCGATGTTGTCTCCGTCCGTGTCATAGCACCCCGAGCCGACCGGGCAGCCTGGTGGACAGACCGCGCCACCGGTGTCCTCGGGGAGGTTCATCGCCTTGCAGTGGGCCGTTCCGTCGTGGTCACCGTCCCAGCACACTTCGCCGTTCGGGCACGGCGGGGGACAGACGGCGCCGCTAGCGTTCTCGGGCGGCCGGACACGCGCGCAGTGGAAGTTGCCGTCGCCGTCGTCATCGACGCAGACGGCGTCGTGTGGGCAGATGAACCCAGGAGAGGCCGGGTCGCAGAGGCCCCAGCCGAGATCCTCGCGCGGTGTGCAGACTTTCTCGACGGGAGCCGGATTCTTGAAGTCATCACCGTTCTCGAAGTCGTTGCCATATTCGAAGGTCGCGACTTGGTACGGGCCCTCGGCGGTGAGGTCACCGAGCGCGACGAGCGACGGTGCAGACGCCTCCAGCGGTAGGATGATGTCCTCGGGATCGAGCGTGCCGTAGACCGGGGTGGCCGCGCTCGGACAACCACCGTAGTCGATGACCACGTCAAGGGCGCGCGACTCGGTCCCGACCGGGACGTCGACCTGAGGCCAGACGGATGTCTGTGACGTGGTAATCGTCCCAGGGGCGGCGGGCACCACGAGATCCTCGGACCCGCCAGTGACATCTGTCAGAGTCGCGTCGGATGCCCACTGCGCGGCGGTCTTGTGTTCGACGACATAGACCTTCGCTGGCAGCGTTCGGCGCTCGTCGTGGTAGGCCGGGTCGAGCGCGACACCTAGCGATTGGCCGATCGAGACGGCGCGGGTTCCGCGCCAGTGCGGGTAGGTAGGTAGAGCCTGGCCTGCGAGAGGCGGTAGGTCCCCAATCCGGAGCCTGATCGTGTCACTCGCCAACACGCTGCCGTCCTTGATGAGCTCGACGACGAGTTGTGCCTCTCCGCGCTGGAGGCCGCGGACAAAGAGCTCGGTGTCCAACACACCGTTGGCGTCAAACGCACTGGAGTCAATGTTGCCGTCGGTCCCGAGAGCGGTTGGATCGACGGATACGCCGGATGGCGCTTGGAAGACAGTCGCCCCGCCTGTGGCCGGCCCCGCCGGACGGACCGAAACGTGCACCCCGTCGAATCTGTGACTCGAGGTGAGGTACAGCTCGCGCATCATGAAGCGCCCGGCCGCGAAGTCCAGCGGGGGGGGAAGAGCGACCTTGCGTCGTTGGACGAAGATCCCGTCGGTCTCCTCGCGATCGTCGGCGGAGCAGAGCGCAGTGACGTCGAGCTCGACAGGGTCAATGACGACCTCGTCGACAGCCGCCTTCGTCTGTGGCGCGCCGAGCGGCAAGTACCGCGCCCGTAGCCGAACCTCGGTCATCGGGCGCTCACGCACGCGCAGCTGGAGGTCGGCTTGCGGGCTGGCGGCCGCCGCCACGATCACGATTCCCGTGGCCAGGTCCCCGCCCGGCAGACCCGCCTCGAGCGCGGTGGTCGGGGCGATCTCTTGCAGCACGATCTCGCCGTCAAGGCCCTCCGGCTCGAGCGCGACGTGGCCAGGGTGGACGGTGCTGCCGACCGCGAGGTAGGCGCCGGGTGACTCCTCGTCGACATCTGAAACACCGTCCATCGCGAGGTCGAGAGAGTACGCGACGAGCGGGAAACGTGCGCTCTCGCCAAGACCGACGCCAGCGGGACCAAGCGGGGTGACGGTGATCCGGTAGCGACCGGCCGGGACAACCCCCACGAGAGGCACGCGGCCATCCCAGAGCACGGTGCTCTCGACGGTAGTGGGCTCGGTCTGATCGTAGATCGGCTCGGTCTGGCCTTCCTCATAGACCCGCGTTCTGACCTCGGTGAATACCTCCCCGTCATCAACCGCGTAGTGGACGGTCACGAAGTCGTTGTTCTCCTTCGCAGCATTGACCGAAAGCCAGGACTCGCTGTCAGGAAGAATGCTCACAGGAGTGTCGGGTGCCGCCGTGCCATTAACCAACACGCTATACTCATCGGTGGCGACCATTGGCAGCGGGCCGTGCTCGTCCCTGGCGGTGAGACGAAGGACCCACATGCCTGCGTGGCGGTCGTCCGTGTCTATGGAAATGACGGATCCGGTTGCATCGGCGTACTCCCCCTCCGGGATAGGAGACGTTGCGGGCGCTTGTACGATCTCCCACCTGAAGGTCAGCGCCTCTCCGTAGTCGTTCGTTGTGACAGATGTTTCCACGCGAATGGTCTGGCCTGCGTCAATCTCGATCGGACCGCTGAGATCGATTCTTGGTGGCGGCCTGGCAAAAAACGGGCTGACCTTCACCTCCACGACCTTGTCGAGATGCCCGTCGGTTGGGGGGGCACCCGGTGCGCTCGAAAACGGTGCGGTGTCAGGGAGACCCGGTGCACTGCTCGGTGGTGTGGATTGGCCGCCCGCGCCGTAGCTACGAGCGCTGACGACGAGGCTATAGGTCGTATCCGGGACGAGTAGCCCAGTGTCAACCGCCAGCCCCTCAGAGTCCGGTGTGTCGACACTCTCGGAGCCAGAGTCGTAGGTCAGACAGGCATCATTGCGGCTTCGCATTGCCGTCACATCATACAGAAATCCATCGTTGGGATTGGCAACATCGGAGCGATAGATGCCAGATGTCGGGTCGGTCTGCTCGGCCGAGTCAAAGCGACTTGCGTCGAGACACCGAAGGTCAACTGTGATGGGCCCGAGAACCGGCTCTCCCGTCCCGCTGTCGTCGGTGATGTAGTACGTGATGGACTCGATGCCGATAAGGTCGGAGGAGCCAACGCAACCACCCGCACTGCAGGCGCCTGCCCCGAGGTCACGGGCGAGTAACGCGAGGTCCAGAACCTGGCCGGCCGGCACGTTGTAGTGAGGAATCGGCTCGTTTGGGTCCCGCGGCTGCAGCGGAGCAATGGACTGTCCCGGAGCATGAGGGTAGAGCCGAATGTCATCATCAGTGATATCAGGTGCCGTATTGTCAGCTAACAGGCTGTCATGCTCCGGGCTAAGTACGATCCCGTCGACCTCCTGGGGAAAGAACAGGTAGGGGTCCACGTAGGCCGGATGCTCGGCGGCGCTGACGGTGAGCAGTAGGCGACGATTTAGCACGATGTCGTCGCCGCCGGCGGGGTCTGGGATGTGCTTCAGGGCCCACGAGGCGACTCTGGCGGCTTGCCCCAAACGGTCGCCGGGCTCGACGGCAAAGGAGGCGTTGTCGTCGAACAGCGGCATCTCATTCTCGACGCTGGCTCGGTCCAACCCCCTGAACTCGATGCGTTGAGCGAAGAGGTCCGTGCGGGCCGGTAGCGGATCCGCCGGAGTCTGGTTGTCGTCGCCTGGCTCGCCGCCCTCCCCGGTCGGCCGGGGGGTTAGGCGCAAGGTCCCGACGCCAGGGTGGTCGGCGTCGTCGAACCACTCCAGCGTGCCGCCGACCGGCGCAACGAAGACGGAGGCGTTGTCGTCGGTGGTCCAGATCATGATGCCGGGGCTGAGCGTCGTCGTGACGTTGTCGTCCGCGAGGACCGGTTGGCCGAAGGTCGCGCCGAGCATGTAGGTGCCGCCGTCGGCGAGCAGGCTCGCGCGGAGGAGCTCGGGCCAGCGACAGCTCTGCAAGGTCGCCACGCCACCGAGAACGACGAACAACGCCAGGAGTCCGATCGCCCTCCGCCCCGCGAGACCTCGACCATCCGAGCGCCACGCCAGCGCCGCCGCTCGGTACGCCGCGACCAGCTCATGTAGCTTTCGGGTCAGCTGCTGTCCACGCGTCGCTTCTCCTTCGCATCGCACGAACGCCCAACGTGGATGCTCCGGCGTGAGGGTCGCAAGGCGCGAAGGTGAACGTCAAGCCGCCGAGAAGCCCGGAACCGTTGACCGTTCGGACGAAAACAGGGGGGGCCTTGCCCTATGCGGGTCTACGGCACCGCCGCGGTCCTTGAAGTTACATTCCGAGGGCGCAGCTCGCGGTCCGTGAACGCCAGACGAATCCGCAGATTCGACAACACCACGCTCGAGCCGCCAAGCAGCATACGCCACGGCCACCAAACATCGCTGAAATCGCGTCGAATATCGACACCACCCGAGAATCGACCACGACCAGGTTCGTGCGGAATCTCGAACGATGGCGGGCTCTCGCGTCCGCGATGCCGGACGCGACGAACGGCGCCGCTATCCGGGCGAGTCCGTCACCGTGAGCGCTCTATCAGCGCGGACTTCGCGCTGACGGAGATCCGCGATCACGGACACCGGGCACAATCTTGACGCGGCCCAAACGCACCGCAGCGCGCACGGGCAGAATGGTGAGGCCAGTACGAAGAGCGCTCCGCCGTCCCCGGGTCGCGGTGACCCGGGGACAGCGGAGCATGCAGAACGGACGTTCTGAGAGGGTCTCAGTCGGCAGTCGGTGTGACGACCAGGAGGTACTCGCCGACGGCGGGGCCGTGGGCGCTGACGCGGACCTCGACGGTGCCGGCGGCGGGGACCTCGAGGGAGGACACAGCGGCGAAGAAGCCCTCGCCGCTGTCGTCGTCGGTCGCGACGGGATCGCCGGCGGCGTTCAGGACCGTCAGCTTGGTGTCCATCACCGCGCCACAGAAGCTCTGGGTCGCGACGTCATAACGGCCGGCGCCGAGGCTCAGGACGTAGCGGTCGATCTCGTAGGCCGCGCCTATCTCGCCACGCACCCGCGCGCCGAGGTCGAGGGCCGCCGGGTCGCCGGTCAGCTCGAGGGCCGGGACGCACTGATCGAAATCGCCGTCGCCGCCACATACCTGATCGAAGCAGGCACAATCGGCGTCACTCTGGCAGGTCTCGGCCTGAACGCTCAGCACATACGGCCCCGTCGTCGCGGCGGCGCTCCGGACACGCACCAGATAGGTCCCGTCCGACGGCGCCTCGAAACCCTCGAGCCGCGCGTGCCCACCGACACCACCGCCCGTCGCCGCGCCGACCTGGGTCACGCCGTCGGCCTCGAAGACCGCGACCGACGTCTCGGGCCCGGCCTCGCAGTAACCGCGGGTCCCGAGGGTCAGCGGCTGGCCCGCCGTCAACGTCAGCGCGTACCAGTCGGACTCGGTCACCTCGCCCAGCGCGCCGCGCACCTCGCCCCCGACCGTCAGCGGCGAGGCCGACTCCGGCGCGTGGTTCGGCTCGACCTCCGCCGGCATCCGCGGCAGACAGCGCCCCGCGTCCGGACCACCCAGCACACACGTCAGCTCCGAACACCCACAGTCCTGGTCGTTCACACAGGGCGGCGGCAGCTCCGAGGTCAACGCCAGCAGATAGCTCGCCGTCCCCGAGTCCGAGTACGCCGACACCCCGACGTACACCGTCCCCGTCTCCTCGACGACCACCCCGGTCACCTTCGACCACTCGTTCGCGCCGCTGTCGTCGTCCTCGGCCAGCAGGTTCCCGGCCGCGTCGTACACGCCGACGACCGTGTCCAGCACGCTCCCGCAGTGCGGCTTGGCCTCGACCGTCAAGAGCCGCCCCGCGATGACCGGGACCGCCCACCAGTCGATCTCGGCGACCGGCGCGATACGCCCGAGCACCGCCGTCGCGTTCGCGAAGGCCGGAACGGGAGAGGCCCCGCCCACCTGGTTGTTGTTCGCCGGCGGCTCGCACGCCGAGACCTGCGCCCCGCACATCAGGATCGCCGACCCGCCGCAGACGCCGCCACCACAGGTGTCGTCCGTCGTACACGCGTCACCGTCGTCACACGCCCCGCCGTCGGGACGCGGCGCCGTCCGGCACCCGCCGCTCGCGGCGTCACACATGCCGACGACACAGGCGCCGTCGAGCTCGGAGCAGTCCTTCGGCGTCCCCTCACAACGGAGCGCCTCGCCCTGAACGACACACACGCTGCCCGTCGTACACGGGTCGCCGTCGTCACACGCCGCCCCCACGGACAGCCCGTCACACGCCCCGCACACGTCCAGCGGACCGCCACACACGCCGGCCTCGCAGATGTCCCCACCAGTACAGGCGTCGCCGTCGCTACACGGCAGGCCGTCGGGCCGAGCCTCGGCGACGCAGCCGCCCTGCCCCGCCTCGCAGACACCCACCTCGCACGCCGTGTCCAGCGCCGAGCAGTCCTTCGGCTGCCCGCCGCAGTAGCCGCCCGCGCACCGGTCCTCGCTCGTGCAGACGTCGCCGTCGCTACAGGTCGTCCCGTCCGGCACCGGCAGCGCCACGCACTCGCCCGAGGTCGGATCACACGCGCCCACCAGGCACACCCCGTCGTCGAGCTGCGAGCAGCTGATCGGCGTCCCGAGACACGCCCCGGTGTCACACACGTCGTTGGCCGTGCAGCGCTGACCGTCGTCACACGCCGTCCCGTCGGGCTGATCCCGGCAGAAGCACTGGTTCTCACCGCTGCCACACACGCCGTCACTACAGACCTCGCCGACCGTACACGCGTCGCGATCGTCACACGCCGTCCCGTCGGGCAGCGTCTCGACGCCGCACTCGCCGGTCTCCGGGTCACACACCGCCGCCTGGCACGGCGCCGGCTCCGGGCACTCCTTCGGCCCGCCGCTGCAGACGCCCGAGTGACACGTCCCCGGGGTCATGCACAGGTCGTCGTCCCAGCCGCAGCTCTCGCCGTCGGGCAGCTGGGTCGCCCCGCCGCACGCGCCCGCGACGCAGGTCTCGCCGACCGTGCACGGGTTTCCGTCCTCACACGAATCGCCGTCCTCGAAGACGACCGCCTCGCACGCACCGGTGTCCGGCGAGCACTGGCCGATCTGGCAGGGCGCGTCGAGGTCGGCGCAGTCGACCGCCGTCTCCTCGCACTCGCCCGCCACGCACACGCCGTCGACGGTACACAGGTCGCCGTCGTCGCAGGTCGTGTTGTCGTCGAAGACCTCGACCTCGCAGGCCCCGGTCTCCGGCGCGCAGGCCGCGGCGCGGCACGGCCCCGCCAGCCCCGAGCAGTCGGTCACGGCGCCGACGCACTGGCCGGCCTCGCAGATATCACCGGTCGTGCAGAGGTCGCCGTCCTCGCAGCTCGAGCCCTCGACCTTCGGGGCCGCGACGCAGGTCACGGTCTCGGGGTCACAGACGCCCACGACGCAGGCGCCGTCGTCGAGCCCGGAGCAGTCGAGCGCCGGCCGCCCCTCGCAGACGCCGAGCCCGCAGCGGTCGTCGACCGTACACGGGTCGCCGTCGTCACAGGCCACGCCGTCCGCCACGCCGTGGCAGAAGTCGTCGGGGATCGAGGGCTTGTCGTCGTCGCCACAGGCCGAGGCCACGAGCCCGACGGCGCCGAGCACCAGCGCAAAGCGCGCGAGACGAAGCAGTCGTGCGGGGTGCGACGCCATCTCAGTCCTCCTCGATGGGGCGCGAGCGGTAGCGGAAGTAGATGACGATGTCGTCGATGACCGGCGCCTCGTCGGAATCCAGCCCCTCGGCGGCGATCCAGGCGCTGTCGGTCTTGGCCCCGCCGACCGTCAACGGGATGACGATCTTCCAGTCGGGGGCCGCCAGGCTCCGGTCACGGGCGAAGTAGCGCCAGCACAGGCCCGTACTCAGCGAGCCCTGCACCTCGGCGGTGTTGACGCAGGCCGTGAAGGGCTGGCTGACCGAGTAGTAGCTCGCCGGGTTCGACTTGCCGCCCTCCTCGCTCTGCGGGGCGTAGCCGACGACGTGCTTTCGGATCGGGTACTCGACGACCGGATCCGTGCCGACCTGGCCGACGACCGACTCGGGGCTGCACGCCCGGATGAAGTCCGTCGCCCCGCGCACCAGCTGGTACCGGATGACCCGCGACGGGTCGCCGACGTTGTCGCCGAGGATGTTGACCGCGACGCTGCCGGTCTGCGAGGCGCTGCCGTCCTGCATGTCGGGCGAGGTCGGGTCGGTCGGGTCGCGGGCGTCGATGAGCTGGTTGCAGCTCAGGGGATCGATGAGCCACCGCGGGTCGCCGTCGGGCGTGTTCGTCAGCGCCTGCACCGGCACCGCGAAGGGGATCTCGATCTGGTCGGCCGGCTTCGACGCCCGGATCCGGCGCTTGAGGAACGGCGGCCGCGTGATGAGGTTGTGGAACTGCTGACCGGCCGTCAGGACCTGGCCCGTGTGGGCGTCGACGATGTCGCGCAGGTTCGGAAACAGCGTGTCCCGGAGCGACAGCCGCAGCGTCTCGGTGTTGTTGACGTAGTCGCAGTCGAGGCCGGACGCGCCGCAGTACTGCGCCTCGTAGTCCTCGAGGTCGCCGATGAACCCCTCGACGTCGTCGAGGGTGACCGGCGCCTGCGAGCGGCCGATGAGGACGGCGGCCTGGCCCGGCGTGACGTTGTAGTGGTGAACGAAGGCGACCGTCATCCGATAGGTCTGCCGCAGGATCTCCCGGAAGGTCGTCGACGCCGCCTGGACCTGGGACTGACCCAGCAGGCGATTGCCCGACTCGCGCCCGAGGAGGTGCTCGGCGACGAAGGTCACGTCCTGGTTGTAGAGGAGGACCGCCTGCCGCGCCCGGAAGCGCGCGTCCTCGATCTGCGCCTGCAGGTTGAACGAGGCCTGGGTCAGGACGTTGTACTCGTCGATGAGCCCGTCGATCTCGCGGACCATCGACCGCAGGTCCGCCGCGCCCTCGAAGCCCGCCACCGCCACGTCGTGGTCGTAGCTCTCGAACTCCATCGTCGTCTCGAGCGCCGCCGACGCCTCCTCGATGGCCATCACGATGACCCCGAAGATGTTCTGCCACGCCATCGTGCTGAGCTTGCCCGCCGCCTTGCCCGGGCAGTTGGTCCCGACCGAGAAGCCGGCGATGACGATGCAGTCGGCGATCTCCGAGGCGTCCGAGGCGTTGTCGAGGGCCAGGCTCATGAGCCCCGCGATGTTGCTCAGGATGTGGACGCCCGCCGTCAGACCGGCCAGCTCCTCGCGAAGATCCGAGTCCTCGTCGGCGACCTGGTCGAAGAGCTCGTAGACGTACGAGATGTCCTTCAAGAGGGTCTCGACGCTGCCGACGACGATGCGCCGCTCGAGGTCGACCGCCGCCTTCTCCTGCAAGAGCGCGCCCACCTCGCCGCCCACGCAGGGCCGCGCGACGCCGTTGACCGCGATGGTCGGGCGGTCGCTGGTCAGGGCGCAGGTCGGCGGGGTCGCGATCATGTCGTCGCCGGCCGCGTCCGCGCCGATCATCTCGGTGTTCGAGATGAAGGTCGTGACCACGTCGGCGCAGGCGTTCTTGTCGAGCCCGGCGTCGTGGTCGAGGCAGGTGATCGACGCCTCGAAGACCCCGTCGTCGGGGCAGTCGGTCGGCGCCGCGTAGTCCTTGCCGAGCAGGTCCGTCGCCTCGCTGCCGAGCTTCTCGATGTAGGCGGCGAGCTTGCAGTCGCGGACCTTCTCGAACTCGTCCTCGTCACGGAACTGCTTGTAGAGCTGCTGGCAGACGTCGTTGGCCGGCGTGTCCGCGTCGAAGGGATCGGGGTCGCCGCAGATGTCGTTCAGCGCCTCGGTCAGGTCCCGGCGGCTGTCGTAGAGGGACTCCTCGAGGGCGTCGAGGTCGAAGAGCGCGTTCTGGAGGTTCTCGACCCCGTCGGCGACCTGGTCGCGCGCGTCGGCGACGAGCCCACCGTCACCGTCCTCGCCGACCAGCGTGTCCTTGTAGTTCAGCCAGTTGGCGCGGGTCAGGTTCGAGTTCTCGAAGAAGACCTGGTTCGGCGTGACGCCGAGGGCGTTCTTCACCGGGTTCAGCTGGTTCAGGACGTCCTGGCCGGTCTCGATGACGTCGCCGGCCTCGCCCAGGTAGGTGAAGAGCTCGCCCTGCCACTTCTGCTGCAGCGTCATCAGGTAGACCTGCACCAGATACTCGTTCTGCATCATGTGCTGCGCGAAGGCGAAGTCCGTGTCGCCGGTGCCCATGAAGACCCGCCGCTCGAGGTCGACGAGGTCCGCGATGGCGTCCATCCGGTCGCTGACCACCGACTGCATCATGTCGAGCCAGTCGCGCCCGGCCTGCTTGAAGGCCCGCGCCGGCCAGGTGAACAGGACCTTCGCCGCCGACGGCCCGACGATCTGCCGGAGCACCTGGTCGTACTGCGCGACGGCGAAGCGCAGATGATCGGCCTTGTAGCTGAGCGCCGCGCCGACCGCGAAGGGGTCGACCTCGTTCCGGAACAGCACCAGGAAGGCGTCCGAGCGCGCCGTGTCCGCGTCGAGCTTGAGGATCTGCGCCAGGTCCACCCAGTAGCGGTTGTGCTCCTGCAGCGCGAAGAGCCCGGGGTTCGACGACGCCTCGTCCGGGCAGCCCTCGAGCGACATCGTGTCGGGGCAGAAGAGGTCGAGCTCGCCCGTCGTCGGCATGTCCGACGCCCCCTCGACGTCGTCCTTGTCGACCCAGCCCTCGACGATGGCCTTCTGGTAGAGCGCCAGCCCACAGCGGACCGCGTCTTCGTCCACGCAGACCGGCGGCGGCGACGGGTCGCTCGGGTCGCACGGCTCGACGTAGCTCGACAGGAAGTCGTAGACGTTGAGGTGGGCCTGCTTCTCGCGCTCGGTGCGGGTCCCCAGCGCGGCCAGCGCCTCGTCGATCGTGTCGGCGAACTGGCGCAGGGTCGGGAAGATGGTCGTCCGGCCGACGGCGCTCCAGTTGGTGGCCGGGCCGCGGCGGACAGCGGCGGCGATGTACTGGTCGTAGATGGCCTCGCTGCCGAAGCGCGTCCGGGCGTAGGCGTCGCTCCCCTGGTCCGAGGACGGCTTCTGATCGACCCAGCAGTAGGTCGCGATGTCGGCCTCGATCTGCGTCAGGACCGCGGCGTCCTTCGGGAAGCGGACGCGGGTGGCGTCGGCGGTCAGGATCGCGTCCGTCGTGACGGCGAGCGGCGAGTCGTCGGACAGCACCTGGTCCATGATGAAGCCGCCCTGGAGCGTGACGTCGTAGTCCGCCGCCAGGCCGCTGATCTTCTCGCGATAGATGCCGTGGAAGCGCCCGGTCGCGTCGTCGAAGGGCCCGATGAACTCGATCTGCCGGCGAATCGCCCGCCCGAAGGGGTTTTTGACCTTGAGCTGGCTGGCGTCGCTGTCGTCACACTGCCCGTCCTCGGAGATGCAGAAGTCCGCCGCGATGTCGATCATCCCGATGACCCGCAGGCGCCCGAGGTCCGGCGAGTAGAGGCCGACGAAGGGGATCTCGGCGTCGGCCGCGAGCGACCCGCCCTTCTGGAAGGCGAAGGCGCTGTCGCTGTGGAGCTGGCCGTGGACGAGGTAGCCGCTGGTGATGTCCTGGAAGCTGGCGGTGTCCCCGCCGACCGCCGAGGCCAGGTGATACTCGCTCATGAGCGCGTTCCAGACCCGCGGCTCGTCCTCGTAGACCTGAAGGCGCATCCCGAAGGACAGCGGGAGGGTTCCGTTGAGAGGGCTGTCGACCGAGCCCTGATAGACCGTGAGGCTCCCCTCGTACTCGCCCGACGGCGAGGTCTTGGTGTAGCTGACGCGGATGGAGTCGCTGTCGCCGTTGTCGAAGATGGCGCGGACGGTCGCCTCGTAGACGCCCGGGGACAGGCGCTCGGCCGCGGCGGTGTCGAGGTGGATCCCGATCTCGCCGGCGCCGACCGCGCTGATGGTCCCGAAGGGGCTGTCGAGGGTGACCCACTGCTCGGTGTCGTCGATGTAGCAGTCGTCCTGGCGCGCGCGGCAGACGTCCTCGCGCTCGCCGTTTCGCTGGTCGGGGTCGCCGCAGTCGATGAACGGCTTCAAACACCGCGAGTCGAGCTTCAGCCCGTAGCTGACCTCGAGGCGATAGCCGAAGGTCACCGAGGGGTTACCGACCACGACCTTCTTGGACAGCAGGTCGAGGATGACCATCGCCGAGCGGTCGCGGTCGCCGACGGGGTCCAGCTTCAGCTGGTCGCGGGCGAACCGGATGGCGTAGTTCTGCGGGTCGAAGACGAAGCCGCCGTCGGCCTCGGGGTGCGGGACGGCGCGGCAGCGGTTGTTGGGCGTGCAGTACCAGCCGTTCGACGGGCAGTCGACCGACCGATAGCAGCGCGGCGCGCAGCGGCCGAGGAAGCAGTAGGCGCCGGCCGGGCAGTCGTTGTCGACGTCACAGGTCGAGCGCGTGACGTCGACGTCGACGCAGCGCCCGCGCTCGAAGTCGCAGACCTTGCCGTTGCCGGAGCACTGGCGCTCGAGCTCGGTCATCCCGGGCTCGCGGGCGGCGATGATACCGCAGTCCCGCTGGCAGGCGTTGCGACCGAGGTCGCAGTAGAGGCCGGCGCCGCAGTCGTCGTCGGCCGCACAGAAGACGAGGTCCTCGGCGTCGCAGGTCGCGGTCTCGACGTCGCAGCCGGGCTGCTCGAGGAAGGCGAGGATGCAGAGGTCGAGGTCGAAGATGTCGAAGGCCGAGTCGCCGTTCTGGTCGAGGAGCTGGGTCAGGTTCGACTCGAGCGAGCACTCGTTTTCGCTGAAGGTCGGCTGGAGGCCGTTCAGGTGATGGCGGACGCAGCTGTCGAGCAGGTTCAGGTCGACGCGGAAGGCCGAGGGCTCGCAGTAGTAGGCGCGGCGGCCGGGGGTCGCGCGCCCCTCGACGCAGGTCTCGCCGATGGCGCAGGCCTGGAGCGAGGCGGCGACCGAGACGCCCTCGCCCTGCTCGCACGGGATCTCGCAGCGCCGGGACGACGGATCGCCCGCGATGTGCTGCACGCACAGGATGGCGTAGTCGTTGCCCGCGCAGTCGTCGGCGGTCTGACAGGCGTCGCGGGCGTCGGGGTAGACGCAGGCGTTGTCGTGCTCGCCGACCGGCTCGGTCGCGTGGGCCGCGATCGGCAGCGCGGCGACGAGCAGGAGGCTCAGGAGCGCTCGGCCGAAGCCTGAGGTCATGGTGCTTCCAGCAGCCTGTGCGGGCGAGACGCCCACACTCCGGCGCGGGGCGGACGAGACGTCCGCGGGCCGGGGGTGGCGCTTCGTCATGGGGTCACCTCCGCGGGGACGCGCAGGGCGGGGCCGAGCAGGACGCCGTCGTTGGCGGCGGCCGGGGCGAAGAACGGGTCTCGCGCCTGCAGCGCGACGCTGCCGTCCGAGCCCCCGCGGCGGAAGGACAGCCGCGCGACCGGGCCCGACTCGACGACCGCGAGGTTGTCGGCCGCGTAGACGACGAGCCGGAGCTCGCCCGGCTGCTCCTGGACGACCAGGCGCTTGCCGGCGCGCTCGACCGCGGCGCCGGACTCGGCGCCGAGGTAGGTCAGCCCGTCGTAGCTCACCCAGAGCTCCATCATCCGCGGGGCGGCCTGCTCGGCGCGCCGGGCGTAGACGAGGTCGACGGTGACGACGTCGCCGGCCGACGCTTCGAGCGCCAGGCTCAAGGTCTCGGGGGCCTCTTCGATGGTCGCGCCGTCGGGGGGCGTACCGACCGGTCCGTCGAGGGTCTGCTGGTCGCAGCTCCCGGCGACGGTGGCCAGCGCCATCGCGACGGCCATGACAAGGCGTGGGGTCCGCATCGTGCTACTCCTCGCTCACTTCCAGCCGCTGCCGTTTTCGCTCGGGCCGCCGTCGCACAGGAACTTGATGCCGATGACGTCGTTGTCGTCGACGTCGCCGGACAGGTGCATCAGCCCGCTGTAGGCGCCGTCGACCATCGCCACGCAGGCGTGCTTGCGGTCGGCCGCGTCGGTCCCCTCGCCGTCGGCGTAGTTCAGGCAGATGCGGCAGCCGGCCTCGAGCTTGCCGGCGCGGAGCTGGCCGACGTCGAGGGACGAGACGCCGTTCGGGAAGGTCACGTCGCCCTGGAAGGTCGCGTCGCCCGTGACGAGGAGCCCCGGGAGCGTGATGGCGCGGGTCTCGCCGCTGGCCTTGACGAAGTCGCCGAGGTTCAGCCCCGAGACGTCGCTGACGCCGATGCCCGTGACGGCGCCCTGGAAGTCGACCGGCCCCTTGAAGGTCGCGTTGTTGTTGGCGACGAGCGCCGTCCCGACCGTCAGCGTGTCGAGGCTGACGCTGCCGGTGATGCCGCCGGGGAAGGCGACCGCACCGTTGAAGATGGACTGCCCGCCGACGGTGAAGCTGCTCGAGACGGCCGCGCTCTGGAACTGGGTGAGCCCGCTGAACGACCCGCCGAAGTTGACCGGGCCGTTGAAGCGCGTCGTCCCGTCGATGGTGAGGTTCCCGCCGACGTTGGTGTTGCCGCCGAGGGTCGTCGTGCCGCTGACCGCCACGTTGTTGCGGAAGTTGGCGTTGCCCACCACGTCGCCGACGAAGGTCGTCGTGCCCTCGAAGGTCGTCGCCCCCGAGACGCTCATCGCGCCGCCGACCGTCAGCTGCCCGAGGTGGGTCTGGCCGACGACATCGAGCGTGCTCGCGAGGCTGGCCGGGCCGCCGAAGCTCGTCGAGCCGCTGACGCCGCCCGGGAACGAGGCCGCGCCGCCGAAGGTCGAGCTGCCCGTGACCGAGAGGCTCCCGCCCACGCTCGCGCCGCCGGTCGTGGTGACCGCGCCGTCGACCGCGACGGTCCCGCTGACGCCACCGGGGACGCTGACCGCGCCGTTGAAGGTCGCCGCGCCGCCGACCGTGACCGGGCCGCCGATGGCCAGCTCGCCGGTCATCCCGCCGGGGACGCTCACCGGGCCGTTGAAGGTCGCCGCGCCGCCCACGGTCAGGGCGCCGGTCGCCGAGATGTCGCCGGCCACCGCCAAAGCGCCGCTGACGCCGCCGCGGAGCGCCGTCGCGCCGATGACCTCGAGGTCGCCGCCGAAGGTCAGGTCGCGGGTCTCGCCGTCGGAGAGGATGAAGGTCTCGGCCGCGCTGGGGTCGGTCGTCCCGCCGTCGAAGATGACCGGGCCGTCGAAGCGGACCACGCCCTTGACGCGGGTCGCCTGGACCGACTCGTCGGGGTTGATGCCGAGCTCGGCGCCCACGATGGAGAAGACCCGGTGCGCGTCGCCGACGCTGTCGAGGACCTGGAGCGAGCCGGCCACGCGGACGTCGTCGGCCTCGAGGAGCCCGTCGACGCTCGAGTCGCCGACCACATGCACGCCGCCCGAGGCCACGCTGACCGCGTCGCTCACGTCGAGGGCCCCGGCCACGTTGGAGTCGCCGGTCACGTGCACGCCGCCGACGCTGACCGTCAGGGCGCCGTCGACGTCGCTGGCGCCGGTCACGTGCGCGCCGCCGGAGGCGACCGTCAGGGCCTCGGAGACGCTCATCGCGCCGGTGACGTCGGAGTCGCCGACCACGTGCACGCCGCCCGACTGGATCGCGGTACGCCCGCTGACGCTGAGCTGCCCGTCGACCTCGCTGTCGCCGGTCACGTGCGCGCCGCCCGAGCGGACGACCGTGCGGCCGCTGATATCCATCTGGCCGTCGACGTCGCTGTCGCCGACCACGTGGACGCCGCCCGACTCGACCGTGGTCGCCTGGGTCACGACGAGGGTCCCGTCGACGTCGGAGTCGCCGGTCACGTGCATGCCGCGGAGCGTGACGGTCAGGCCCTTACCGTCCTCGGACGGGGTGATGGTCAGGTCGCCGGTGGCGGTCGTGTCCTCGCTGACGAGGTGGAGCGACCGGAGCTCGGTCATGCGGTCACCGTCCTGGCGCTTGCCGACGATGTGCAGGTCGAGCGCGCCGCGGTCCTTGACCGGCGTCCACTGGAGGAAGCCGCCGTTCTCGTAGTCGGCGTAGTCCGCAGGGTCGCCGTAGACCTCGAGGGCCTTGTCGGCCGACGGGGTGTAGAAGTCGAAGTAGCCCGTGCCGAGGCGGCTCCGGATGAGCAGATCCCGGTCCGCCGTGACCCGGTGCGCGTAGCTGCACTGGCCGGCGAAGTTCGCGTGGTGGGCCTGCTGCGCGATGGACGCGAAGCTCGCCTTGATGGCGTAGGGCGCCGAGCCGAGCGACACCGGCTGGAGGCAGTTCTCGACGCCGCCGGGGCAGATCTGGAAGGCCAGATCCGTGTTCTCGGCGATGACCTCGTCGAGCTCGCAGCTCATGTTGCGGCCGATCTCGAGGTTCAGGACGCTGTCGACGACCTGCACGCCCGTGAACTGCTCCATGCAGACGACCTGCGTCCCGCGGAGGAGCTTGACGTAGACGGTGTTGAACACGCCCTCGCCGATGGGGAGCTTGGCCTGGGAGACCCGCGCCTGGAACTTGAAGACCGACGGGACCTTCTGCAGGCGCAGGTCGCGCAGCTGGTAGCTGCACGGGAAGTCGCTGACTCCGTCACAGGTGACGTCCTCCGCGTGGGCCGGCGAGCCGGACAGCGCGAGGAGCGAGGCGAGCGCGAGCGCCAGGACGGCGCGACGACCGAGGGTGGGCGCGAGGGCGAGCATGGCGATTCTCCGCGTGCTGTTCATCTCAGAAGGTCTCGGCGGTGAGGGTCATGAGGACGGGGGCGGCGGCCGGGACGCCGGACATGGCGCCGAACAGGTCCCCACCGGTCACGGTGTTGTCGTCGTCGGCGTCCACCCAGCAGGTGACGTCGTAGGAGACGCTGGCGGGCAGCGGCTCGTAGCGGTCGGTCGTGAGCGAGGGAGTGGACCCGCTATCGTCGACGCAGGGGTCACCGCCGATGGGGCAGGTGAACGAGCTCGCGCCGAGGACCGGGGCGTCGGCGGCGGGCGGGACGAGCAGCGTCCCGGTCCCGGCGGCCGCGAACCAGCAGCGGACCGAGGCGTCCTCGGGGAGCTGCTCGCTGAGCACCGTCACGCGGCCGTAGCTGAGCGGCGAGAAGCTGCCGTTGTTCAGCACGACCGTCGGCGGGGCGCTCGAGGTCCCCTCGACGAAGGTCACGGCGCCATAGTCGTTGACCGGCTCGAAGTGCGGCGCGCCGGTGTCGCCGTCGTAGTCGAGGTCGGTGTTGACGTAGGTGAAGAGCTGGTAGCGGCCCGGCAGCACCGCGGCGTCGGCGTCCGAGGCGACCTCGTCGAGGACGAAGACCGCGCGGCCGTCGATGATCCGGACGTTGTCCGGCGAGCGGGCGACGAGGCGCCGGGCGCCACCGTTGGTGCTCGTCGACACCAAGAGCGCCTTGACGTGGGCGCCGTTGGCCGCGCTCGAGTGGACCTCGACCGTCACGTTCATCGCCGGGACGCAGACGACGACGAGGTTGGTCACGTCGGCGTGCGCCACCGTCCCGACGCCATGGTCGACCCGGCAGACCTGGGTTGGCGCGCTCGGCTGGCGGTCGACGACCACCTCGTAGTCGCGGAACGGGGCGAAGGGGCTCCCGAAGGTGAACACGCCGTTGGCCTCGACGACGAGCTGCTCGACGCCGCCGTTGAGCGCGAGGCGGAGGCCCGATCCGGTGAGCCCGGTGACGGTCCCGCCCACGGTGTAGGACTCGGTGGTCGGGTTCGGCGGCTGGCAGACGACCAGCACGTCGTCGACGTCGCCGTGGACGACGCCCTCGCCGAGGACGACCTCGCACACCTGGTCGGGGTTCTGCGGCGGCGAGGCCACGGTGACCTGGTAGCCCGCCTCCGCGAGGAGCTCGGCGCTGAAGGCGAAGTCGACGCTCTGGCCAGCAGCCGCGGGGGGCGCGACCTCGAGCAGCTCGGCGCCCATCCGCAGGACGAGGCCCTCGCCGCGGAGGCCGATGACCTGGCCGGCGACCAGGTAGGTCGGCAGCGTGTCGCAGGTGACGGTCGCGCCGACGGTGGGCTCGGTCGTGCCGACGGTCATGGTCCCGGCGCCGCCGGAGGTCACGCGACAGAGCTGGGCCGGGCCGGTCGGCTGGGCGATGACGCCGATGTCGAAGGGCTCGGCCTCGATGAAGAGGCCCGGGAACGCGACGGTCCCCTCGGCGCTCGGGGCGACCATGCGACCGGTCTGGCGCTCGATGAGCTCGAGCCCCTCGCCCTCGAGGCCGACGACCGCGACCTGGAGCGGGGCGCTGACGACGTCGCGGCAGACCAGGACCATCCCGGCCGCGCCGTTTCCGATGTCGCCGCTGCCGCCGGTGAGCGCGCAGAGCTGGCCGGCCGGCTGGCGAATGATCGCCACCTCGTAGTGGGCGCCGACGGGCAGCGCGTGGCCGAAGGAGACGACGCCGTCGGCGGTCGCGACCAGCTCGTCGACGCCGAGCACCGGCAGGCCCGCCGCGAGGCTGTAGGTGTTCTCGAGGGTGACGCTGCCGCTGAGGCCCTGGACGGCCACGTTGACCGGGTGCGCCTGGGCGCAGCTGACGGCGACGGTGACGCCGGACTCGAGCATCGAGCCGCGGGCGCCAGAGGCGATCTGGCAGACGTGGTTGGGGTCGCTCGGCTGGCGGCTGATGACCACCTCGAAGCGGGTGCCGAGGCGGAGCTCGGTCGGGAAGACGACCTCGGTGGCCCCGTCGGGCACGTCGACCGTCTCGGCGAGCGCGCCGAGGCTGTCCTTCCAGCAGACCTGGAGGCCGTCACCGGTGTAGCCGTCGACGCTGACGCCGAGCGGCGCCCGCGGCAGCTCGACCGAGGTGAAGCCCCAGTCGTGGCCGAAGGTCTTGAAGGAGCCGAACTCGAAGCTCGCGAAGACGATGGACGCGCCGGCCGTGACCGCGCCGTTGTTGGGGTCGACGGAGCTGTCGCCGCCGCTCCAGGTGAAGCACGGCTCGACCCGGAAGGCGTCGACGTCGACGGTGCAGCCGTTGGCCGTCTCCATGACCGCGCCCTGCTCGAGCGGCCAGTCGCGCAGGATGATGATGTTCTGGAACAGGATCTCGGCGCCCTGCCCCGCCGCCGGCTCGTAGACGTTGCAGTTCAGCAGCGCGAAGCCGTAGGTCTCGCGGTCGAACTCGACGAGGCCCGTCGGGGCGCTGCAGGCGTCGGGGTCGGCGGCGCAGAAGGCGTCGCGCTCGTTGGACCGCTCGCGGCTGATGTCGCCGTAGAAGATCTTCTTCTGGACGTCGTCGTCGACCGGGATCATGCCGCCCTCGTAGCTGCAGACGCGGTCGGCGGTGATGTTGTTGGTGACCTCGGCGCCGTCCACCTGCACGCCCAGGACGGCGACGGCGGGCTGGCCGCCCCACAGGAAGTCGTGCTCGCCCTGCGAGATGGTCGGGCAGCCGCTGTGGCCGCGCTCGCGGCAGGCGGCGATGGCCTCGTGGGCGGGCAGGTCGACGCGGTAGCCGACCGTGTAGCGCGAGCCCTGGGCCTGGTAGAAGCAGGCGTCCGGGGCCGCGTCGGGGTCGCCGGCGGCCGCGGCGGTGGCGGCGAAGTCGGCCAGGCAGAACTGGTCGTCGTGCTCCCGCAGGCCGGTCGCGGCGCCCGTGAGGTCGGCGTACGGCGAGGTGATGAGCCGCATCCGCAGGTCGTTGAACGGGTGCGGCGAGGTCACGACGTACGGGTTCGCGGTCGCCTCGACGGCGGTCGTGTTGTGGACCATGACGCGCGCGATCCGGGCCCAGTCGCTGCCGTAGAACGGCCCGCCCCTGGCCTCGACGACGAGCTCGGGCGCCTGGCCGTAGTCGCCCACGCCGTAGGCGCTGATGCTGACGGCGACCCGCTGATCGACGGTCTGGGCGTAGCCGGGCCAGCCGTTCTGCGGGTCGGGGGGGACCTCGTAGCGGGTGTTGCCGGTCCCCTGGAAGCTGGCGGGCGCGAAGTCCCACCACGACCAGTCGTGCATGACGCAGCGGCCGTGGTCGCAGTACTCGAGGAGCGGGTCGCAGAGGTAGACCGACTCGCCGTCCTCGAAGCTGTAGCACTCGGTCTCGCAGGCGCCGGAGACGCAGGCGAAGCTCTTGGTGTCGGGGCAGCCCTCGGTGGTCGCGATGGTCAGGGCGCCGAGGTCCTTCACGACGTCGCGGCACTCGATGCAGGTGTGCTCGACCGGGGCGCAGAAGCGGCACGGCCCGTTGAGGCACGCCTCGGAGAAGCACTGGGCGTCGACGTTGCAGTCGGCGGCGCAGACCCAGTCGAAGGCGCTGGTGTCGCCGCCGGGGCCGGCGTTCTCCTGCTCGACCGACAGCGGCCGCAGCGTGCAGCGCGACTGCGTGTCCGAGCAGGAGTACGGGTCCTCGGGGTCGCAGGGCACGGTCACGCACTCGCTGGCGACGCAGAGGTGGTAGGGCGGGCACTCGGCGTGGTTGTTGCCGCAGCTCGGCAGGCGCGAGGCGAGCTCGCCGCCGAGGCCGACGTGGTCGAGGAGCTCGTGGCCGCGCTCGGCCTCGGACCTGAACGCGTCGGGGTCACGCAGGCCGCCGAAGACCTTCATGTCGTCGAGGCCGCCGCGGAGGCCGCTCAGGATCTGTTTGGTCTGGAGGTGCTGCACACCGCCGGCCCACTCGCACGGCGAGTAGCGCTCCTCGCGGACCCAGTCGAGGCCCGACAGGCGCGTCGGCTCGACCAGCAGCGACGCCGCGCCGGCCGCGCCGAGCAGCGTCTCGGTGCGCAGGATGATCGGCCGCGAGCTGCTGACGGCGGCGAGCAGCAGGGTCTCGCCGCGGGGCGAGAAGACGGCGTCGTCGATCTGCTCGTAGAGGCCGGCGGCGGTGAAGGGCGTCGCCGGCGCGGTCGAGGTCAGGTCCTTGACGAGCTGCTCGACCTGGGCGGCGCGGGCGAACGGGCGGAACGGGACGCTCGCCTGCTCGGAGGTGTTCTTGGTGAAGCGCAGGGTGGCGAGCTCGCCGGGCACGAGCGGCGTGGCGTCGAGGGGGCTCAGGACCTCGACCCGGACGTAGCTCGAGCCAAAGGCCTCGACGGCCTTGAGGCGGAGGCGCTTGTTCTGGTCGACCACGACGTGGCCGGGCGTCTTCGGCTGGCCGTCCGCGTCCTCGATCAGGGCCGTGTAGACGGCGCTGTCGTAGGCGACGTAGAGGTTACGGACCTGGTGGTCGAGGCAGTCGGCCGTGTCCCAGGCGCCGTCGCCGTTGCGGTCCTCGTCGCTGTCCTGCAGGTGGTCGCGGTTTCGGTCCCAGCAGTCGGCCGGGCGGGGAGCCGGGGCGAAGTCGACGTGGACCGTGGCCCCGCCGGAGTCGGTCGTGTACGTGACGGCGAAGTCGGTGGCCGGGTCGTACTGGGCGAGCTCGCGCTCGTAGAAGAGGAGCTCGCTGACGACCGGGACCAGGCCGGCCTTCTCACTGTGGTGGGCGGCGAGGAGGCGGAGCTCGTGCTCGGGCGAGCCGAGGCCGGTCACGTCCTCGACCGTCGCGAGGTCGATGACGTGCGGGATCGTCAGGCGCGCGACGCGGTGGCCGTCGAAGCTCGGGGAGCTGGCGTCGAAGAGGAGCTCGCCGCGGCTCTGGTTTTCGCCCTTGCCGCGGAGCCAGCGGGCGTTCTTGTGATGCCGGTCCTGCTCGGCGCTGGTGAGGCGGAAGGTCGAGACGGTCTGGTTGGCCAGGAGCGCGTCGTACTCGAGGGCCTCGGCGGCGCTGCCGTCGGGGAGCTCGATGGCGGGGACGTTCGCGACCGCGTCCCAAGCGATGTAATAGAGGTGGGTGACGCGCTTGAACGTGTTGTCCTGGGCGAGGACGTCGAAGGCGTTGGACTCGAAGACGATCCCCGAGCCGTCGGGGGCCCAGCGCGGGCGGCGGGCGACGAAGCCGCGGTCGGCGTCGCCGAAGCCCACGGTCAGCTGCTGGCGGCCGCTGCCGTCGCCGTGGCTGACCCAGATCTCGAAGTCGCCGCTGGGGTTGGCGCTGTAGACGAGGCGGTCGAGGCCGGGCTGGTAGTCCGGGTCGCGGTAGCTGTACTGCCCGTCGCCGATGACCGTGGTGGCGCCGAGGCCGCTCTGGTCCATCCGCTCGATCCGATAGAGGTTCGACCGGCTGGCCGCGTAGTAGACCGCCTCGGGGGTGCGCCCGCCGAGGACGGCGCCCTCGACGTGGGGGATGACGTCGACGCCGCCGAACATCTGCGGGCAGACGACGGCCGGGGTCCGCGGGAAGGTGTAGCTGCCGGCGCGCTCGCCGTCGAAGTAGAGGTCGATGGTGTTGGCGTCGGCGTCGAGGGCGAAGCCGACGTGGTGCCAGGTGCGGAGCGGGACGCTGGTGGCGATGGGCACGCGCAGCGGGACCGGGGACTGGCTGAGCAGATCGCCGTCGAAGAGCGAGAGATCCACGCCGCCGTCGGGGCTCGTGGCGAGCATCAGCCCGAAGCGGGTGCGCTCGTTGCTGCCGGCGTGGGCGTAGAGGACCTGCGGGGTCGTCCGCAGCTCATCGGTGGTGTTGCCCTCGGTGTAGAACCAGGTCGAAAACGAGTAGCTCTGGGCCGAGGTCGCGAGCGGCTCCTCGTAGTGGATGGGCAGGCGCACGTGGTCGCCGGAGCCGTCGAGGTAGGCGGCGCTGTTGGTGACGCCCTCGGTCAGCTCGGAGGCGGTGACGCTGCCGGCCTGGAGCGCGGCCAGGCGGGTCAGCGTCTTCGCCCGCTCGACCTCGTCGGGCTCGTTGGCGCAGGCCGGGTAGCGGGCGCAGAGGGCCTCGGCGTCGGGGACGCCGAGGTAGGTCACCGGCGAATCCAGCGAGTCGAAGCCGAACCAGGCGCGGAGCGTCGTCGCGGCCTCGTCGCGCGGGGCGAGGGTGACGGGCGCGCCCCAGAGGTCGTCGTCCTGGAGCTGGTCCTGACCGGCGCGGTCCCCCTGGAGCGGGGCCACCGAGGCGGCCTGGTGCACGTCGTCGTCGCTGAAGGCGATGGTCGTCTCGCCGTCGCCGGTCCGGAGGAAGACGAGCTCGACGATGGGGCCGGTCGGGATGGGGTGGGAGCTGCCGGTGTCGTAGACCGAGAGCCGCAGCGTCCCGTCGGACAGGTGGGTGGACGCGAGCTCCTTGCCCTGGAGCAGGAGCGGCTTGAGCGGCCGAGCGTCGGCCAGGGTCAGGGCGCGCTGGTCGTAGTCGAGGTAGAGGTCGAGCGCGCGGGCCGGGATCGGCGTGAAGTCGTAGTGGACGTGCACGATGACCTCGAGGTCGTCCTGGGCGACGAGCTCGAGGTGAAACGCCGTGCAGGCGCCGCTCGGGCAGGCGCGGTCCTGGCAGAGGCCGGCGCCGAGCTGGGGCTGGTACGCACAGGTCTGGTCGAAGCGGCAGACCTGGGCCGAGCCGCAGCGGTCCTCGACCGCGCCGTCGTCGAGGCCGAGGTGCTCCTCGAGCCAGGCGGGGAGGCCGTCGCCGTCGCCGTCGGCGCACTCCTGAAACGAGTGGACCGGGGCGGCGTCACAGACGACGTCGGGGCAGTGGGCGGGGCGCTTGGCGTCGGGCCAGATGCAGCGCGGGCCGCCGGGCATGTCGTCGACGCAGGTCAGCTCGACGTCCAGCGGCGCGGCGCACTCGTCGTCGCTGCACTCGGGGGCCGCCTCACAGACGGCGCCGGCGCAGATGGCGGCCGGCATCACGACGGTCTCGTCGGCGTCGGCGTAGCAGACCAGCGACTGGGTCGGGTCCTGGGAGTCGTAGTACTCGAGGAGCGCGAGCTCGTGGTCGGCGCGGTCGACCGGCGGGATGCCGTTCTTCTCCCACAGGCGCGGGGCGTAGCCGCAGTCGGCGAGGCAGCCCTGCCGCGCGACGTGGTCGTTGTAGGTCGACTGCGCGTCGACCTCGGGGCAGCGCTCGACGCAGCCGAGGTGCTGACCGAAGGTGTAGAGCTCGTCGAGGCTCAGCGGGCGGGCGTCGGCGGTGGAGGCCGCGGCGACGAGGCCGACGCCGAGGGTGAGGGCGGCGACGTGCTTACGGAGCATGGTTCACCTCGACGTCGTCGGACCAGACCACCAGCGGCGTGCCGAAGTGGCTGCCCCAGAGCGCGGCGTCGGCCGGGGGCGGGGCGAAGATGGCCTCGCGCTCGACCAGGCCGAGGCGGAAGGCCACCGGCGGGTCGGCGGGGCCGTAGGCGTCGCCCAGGCGGAAGGTCAGAAAGAGCCAGCGCCCGGCGGGGATCGGCTCGTCGTTCGTCGTCGACAGGACCAGGAGCTGCAGCGTCCCGTCGGACATGACGCGATAGGGCTTGCCCGTCTGCGGGTCGGCGGCCAGCGTCTTGTCGCTGGCGATGAGGGCCTGTCCGGTCGCGACCTGGGTCAGGGTCGCGTCGCCGTCGACGAGGAGCCGGAGGTCCGCCATCCCGGGCAGCGGGCTCTGGGCGCTCGGCGCGAAGTCGAGGGCCACGGTCACGGTCCGGACGGCGTCGTCGACGACCTCGCGGTCGACCGCGCTCAGGGTCAGGGGGCAGTCGGCGCAGGAGACGTCACGCGGGCACTCGGCGCAGGTCCCACCGCAGCCGTCGTCCTGGCCGCAGGTCGCGACGGTGCAGCTCGGCGCGCAGACGCAGGCGTGGTCGACGCAGCGCTCGTCGTCGGCGCAGGTCCCACACGCGACGCCGCAGTGTTCGCCGCAGGCATATTCGAGGTCATCACAGCTGGCCTCGCATTCGTCCGGCGTCGCGGGGAGGCAGGCGCCGGCGTCGCAGGACTCGTCCTGGGCGCAGGTCCCGCAGACACCGCCGCAGCCATCGTCTCCGCAGACGCGATCGTCACATTGGGGCTGACAAGACGACGCGCCGGGGTCCGCTCCACCGCCGCAGCCGGCCAGGGCCAGCAATGTGACAGCGAGCACATGAATGCAAATGGGGGATAATCTGCGCACGGCGACCTCGACCTTGCGGGCCTTGGTTTGTAACCAGAAACGGCCGGTCACGTCGGCAGCATGACGCGGCTCAGGTTGCCAATCGTTTGCTGGTCGACGTTTCTTGAGGAAAAACCCTGCAGCGCAGCGAGAGGGGGCCTTGATCCAGGTCAAGACACCTTGATTTCATAGCGTTACAGACGATTGCGTTGCAGATTACGCAAGAGTGACACAATATCAGTCAGTTGAAACGGAATGTGCCGAGATCAGGTCTTTTTCCTAAAGGCCGGTCCGAGAACCCTCGTTTAGAAGACCCGGGACCGTCGCTGGATGGCGGCTCCCTCGTGCGGACGAGATTCGGAGACGACCCGTGAGACATTGGTCACGATGGGCGACAGCGTTGGTCCTCTCGAGCCTGCCTGTGGTCGCCGGCTGCACCGAGGCGCTGGGCCCGCCGGCCCTCGAGGTCCCGGAGCCGACGCTGCCGTGCCACGAGGTCGCGTGCGACCCCGTCGCGCAGCGCTGCGTCGAGGTCCCGGTCGTCGACGGGACGACCTGCGACGACGGCGACGCCTGCACCGAGCGCGACCGCTGCGTCGCGGGCGTCTGCGTCAGCGACGCGGTCAGCTGCGACGACGACAACGGCTGCACCGAGGACAGCTGTGACGCCGTCGAGGGCTGCGTCCACGGCTTCACGACCGCCGCCTGCGACGACGGCGACGCCTGCACCGAGGGCGACGTCTGTCAGTCCGGCGCGTGCGTGGGCCTGCCGTTCTCGTGCGACGACGACGAGATCTGCACGGCGGACGCCTGCGACCCCGACGTCGGCTGCGTGAACGCGCCGCTGCCCGGGCTCATGGGCGCCTGTGGACCCCTCGGCCAGCCCTGCCCCGAGGGCTTCGTATGTAAGGATGGAGCGACCTGCGAGAGCTGCGCCGGCGACGAGCTCTTCGTCCCGGCCGGGCGCTTCTGGATGGGCTGCAACGCCGCCATCGACGGGAGCTGCGCCGCCGACGAGCTACCGCAGCACCGGGTCGTCGTGGACGCCTTCGCCATTCAGCGGACCGAGGTGACCGCCGAGGCCTACGCCGTCTGCGTCGACGCCGGGCCCTGCTCGGAGCCGACCGGCGCGGCCGAGACCTACGGGACCTACGGCGTGCCCGAGAAGGCCGACCACCCGGTGACGCCGGTGTCGTGGTATCAGGCGCGCGGCTACTGCGCGTGGCTCCCGACCGACGGCCCGAGCCCGTGGCGCCTGTGCACCGAGGCCGAGTGGGAGAAGGCCGCCCGCGGGTCGTGCGCCCAGCGCTGCGAGCGCGCCGACGACGACGCCTGCTGCAGGGTCGCCATGCCGCTGTGGCCCTGGGGCGACGAGCCCGCGAGCTGCGAGCGCGCCATCATGGACGACGGCGGAAACGGCTGCGGGACCGGCGTGACCTGGCCCGTCGCCTCGCGCCCCGACGCCGCGAGCGCGTTCGGCGCGCTCGATATGGCCGGAAACGTCTGGGAGTGGGTGCAGGACTGCTGGCACCCCAGCTACGAGGACGCTCCGAGCGACGGCCTGGCCTGGGAAGAGGCGGCCGGCTGCGAGTCGGGCGCGCGCGTCATCCGAGGCGGCAGCTTCGGGCTGACCGGCCCCGAGCTGCGGGCCTCGGAGCGCTACTTCATCGCCCCGGACGTCGCCTACGACTACTACGGCTTCCGCTGCTGCCGCTCGCTTCACTGAGACCCTGATCGCCCCCTGATCTTCGTCAGCCACGTTCGGAGAAGATCCCATGCGCCTGAGAACCCTCGCCACCCTCACCGCCGCGCTCCTCATCGGGGCGCCCACCCCGTCGTTCGCCGCGTCCTGTCCCGACGCCGGCCCCGACGACGACGCCGACGGCTGGTCGGATGTCGACGAGGCCGCCTGCGGCTCGGACCCCTGCGACGGGTCGATCACGCCGACCGACACCGACGGCGACGAGGTGTGCGACACGGTCGACGAGGACGACGACGGGGACGGCTTCTCCGACGCCGACGAGGCGACCTGCGAGACCGATCCGCTGAGCGCCGACAGCGCGCCCCTCGACCCGGCGCACGACCCCGATCAGGACGGGCTGTGCACGGCGATGGAGGCGACCGCCGAGAGCGATCCGAACGTCGCCGACACCGACGGTGACGGCCTCCTCGACGGCGAAGAGGTGTGGAGCTACCACACGCTGCCGACGGTGGCCGACAGCGACGGCGACGGGATGCTCGACGGTGACGAGTCGGCCTTCGGGTTCGACCCGGTCAAGGCCGACACCGACCAGAACGGGATCCTCGACGGCAACGAGGACGGCGACCGCGACCACCTGACCGAGGCCGAGGAGCTCTACCTCGTCGGGACCGACCCGCGCCTGGCCGACACCGACGGCGACGGCTTCTGGGACGACATCGACGACCAGGACGGCGATGGCCTGACCAACATCGAGGAGGTCGACTACGGGACCGACCCGCAGCTCCGCGACAGCGACGACGACGGGCTCAGCGACCTGCACGAGATCGGCGCCTTCCACACCGACCCGCGCGAGGCGGACACCGACCAGGACGGCCTGAGCGACGGCGACGAGGCGCTGGCCTTCCACACCGACCCCCTGGCCGCCGACAGCGACCTCGACGGCCTGCCCGACGGCCAGGAGGTCCACTTCTACCTGACCGACCCGACCGTCGCCGACACCGACGGTGACGGCCTCGTCGACGGGCTCGAGGTCGACGTCCTCGGGACCGACCCGCGGATCGTCGACACCGACGGCAACGGGATCGCCGACGGCGCCGAGGACAGCGACGGCGACGGCCTGAGCGACGTGCAGGAGGCCGTGATGGTCGGGACCGATCCGGTCATCGAGGACAGCGACGGCGACGGGGTCCTCGACGGCGACGAAGACGGCGACGACGACGGCCTCGGGACCGCCGAGGAGCTGGCGGCGGGCACCGACCCGACCGTGGCGGACAGCGACGGCGACGGGCTCCTCGACGGCGAGGAGGTCGGCTTCGCGCAGACCTCGCCGCTGAAGGTCGACAGCGACGACGATGGGCTGAGCGACGCCGAGGAGGTCGCCCAGGGTCAGGTCGACCCGAACGACGGCGACAGCGACGACGACGGCGTCCTCGACGGCGAGGAGCTCCGCTGGGCCGAGGACAGCGACGGCGACGGGCTCATCAACGCCCTCGACGCCGACAGCGACGACGACGGCCTCCTCGACGGGACCGAGCGCGGCGTGGCCGAGCCGGGGCCGTTCACCAACGTGACCCTGGGCTTCTTCGTGGCCGACGCCGACGGCGGCCGGACGGTCACCGACATGCTGCGCCCCGACACCGACGGCGCCGGCGTCGCCGACGGCGTCGAGGACCTCGACCACAACGGCAAGGTGGACCTGGGCGAGAGCGACCCGGTGAACCCGCTCGACGACGGCGCCGGGGCGCTCATCGAGGTGACGGCGCTGGCCGAGGACGACGCGGCCTGTCCCCAGGGCGGCCAGCGGGTGACGGTCGGCTTCGACAACGGCGAGGGTGAGGGCGTGCCGGCCGACGGCGTGCTCGACCCCGACGAGGTCGACGTCAGCACGGTCATCTGCGACGGCGTGGACGGGCTGGTCTCGCTGACCCTGAGCTCGGCGCTCGCGGTTGGCGACCCCAACTGCGCCCTCGGCGGGACCCGGGTCGACACCGGGATCGACGCCGACCGCGACGGCGCGCTGGGCGCCGACGAGATCGACTCGACGGCCTTCATCTGCAGCCCGAAGGCCGAGGTCGGCGGGTGGGGCAGCGGCGGCTGCGGCGGGGGCCCGCCGATCGGGCCCTGGGCGCTGGCGCTCTTCGCCATCGCGCTGGTCGGGCTGCGGCTCCGCGCCCACGGCCGGAGCTGAGCGATGAGAGCGCTCCTCACCGCCACGTCGGCGACGCTCTTGCTGGCGTCGCTGGCGCCTGGCGCCGCGGCTCAGGACCCGGCGCGCAGGATCAACGTCGTCGGCTTCGAGCCGGCGACCGGGGTGGGCATCGTCTCGGTGGACGCCGGGGCGCGCCTCGAGGCCGGGGTGATGCGCTTCGGGCTCGGCTTCGACTACGCCGCAGAGCCGCTGAACGCCGGCGGCAGTGACCGCGACACGTACACGGCGGTCGACCGGATGGGCGTCGTCAACGTCTCGGCCGCGGTCGGCCTGTGGGAGGCCTTCGAGCTGGGCGTGCAGCTGCCGGTCGTCGTGATGGCGGACGGGATGTCCGGGGTCGGCGCGGCGACGACGCTGAACGGTGCAGCGGCGGGCGACCTCCGGGTCGTCCCGAAGCTGGGCTTCGAATTGGGAGCGGGCTTTGGGCTCTCGTTCATGCCCGTCGTGACGGTCCCGACCGGGGCGAGCGACGCCAACGCCGGCGAGCGCGGGGCGACCTTCGCGCCGACCCTGGCGGTGGGCTTTCGGAGCGAGCGGGTCGAGCTGGCGCTGAACGTCGGCTACCTGGCGCGCCCCGCCCTGCCCTTCGGGCGGCTCCTCGTCGACGATCAGGTGACCTTCGGGCTCGGTGGACGGGTCCGCATCTATCGCGGGCTGTCGATGATGGCCGAGGTCTTCGGCGGCGCCGGCGTCACCGACAACCCGGACGATCCCGACCTCGGCGTCGACCTGGCCGAGGTGCCGGTCGAGGCGCTCGGGGCGGTGTCCTACGACTTCGGCGGCGGCGTCACGCTGACCGCCGGGGGCGGCGCGGGGCTGACCCCGGGCTGGGGGACGCCCGCCTGGCGGGCCTTCGGGGCCCTGGGCGTCGAGGTGGACACCAAGCCGCCGCCGGACTTCGACCGCGACGGCGTGAAAGACGGGCGCGATCTGTGTCGGACGGTCGCCGAGGACCGCGACGGGGTCGACGACGAGGACGGCTGCCCCGACCCCGACGACGACGGCGACGGGCTGTGCGACGCGCACCCGGCCGTTCAGGTGCGGCTGGGCGAGTTCTCGGCGATGTGTACCGGGCGGGACCAGTGCTCGGCGGAGGCCGAGGACCACGACGGCGTGCAGGACGGCGACGGCTGCCCCGATCCCGACAGCGACGGCGACGGGCTCGACGACGCGGTCGACGCGTGTCCGGCGGAGGCCGAGGACCGCGACGGCTTCGAGGACGAGGACGGCTGCCCCGACACGGACAACGACCGGGACGGCGTGGCCGACAGCGTGGACGCGTGCCCGTCGGAGCCCGAGACGATGAACGGCGTCGACGACGAGGACGGCTGCCCGGACAAAGCCGAGGCGACACTGACCGGAACGCACATCGAGCTCGACGACTCGATCTACTTCGTGCTGGGCCGGGCGACCATCAAGACCAAGAGCGAGCCGCTGCTCGACAAGATCGCGGGGCTGTTGGCCGCAAACCCGCAGGTGACCAAGGTCCGTGTCGCGGGCCACACCGACGACCAGGGCCCGGCGCGGTTCAACCTCGAGCTGAGCAAGCGCCGCGCCGAGGCGGTCGTCGCCGGGCTGGTCACCCGCGGCGTCGCCCCCGAGCGGCTGACGGCCGAGGGTTTCGGATCGACCCGACCGGTCTGCCGCGAGGCCAACGCCCAGTGCTGGGCGAAGAACCGCCGGACCGAGCTCGAGCTCGTCGAGGTCGACGGCCACCCGGTGGCTCAGTGAACAGCGAGAAGGGAGTCGAGAGCGTGTAGAGCGTTCGGCCCGCCCCCGCCGCATCTCGTTGCTGGCGGGCGGCGGGCCGACGCGTCTTTCTCGCGCCCCCACGCATTGCAATATGCGCAAACCGCACACCTACCCCCGCCCTTGAATCGCCGCATTCTGGCGAGGAGCAGGGCTTTCGTTGACGTCCCCGGCCGCGCGGCGTTAACCTGGCCGCGTGCGCCGCACTATCCGCGGCGCGAGAAGGCGCGAGGGAGTCTTCGAACCTGCTCCCGGCGCCGGACACCGATGGCCGGTTGCCCCGGGGACCCGATGAGACACCTCCTGACCTGCTCCACCCTCCTCGGGCTCGTGCTCCTCGGCGCCGGTTGCCTCGGCGACTCGGCGGCGACGCCGAGCGACGCTCAGGACACGTCGTTCAATGAGGACGTCCCGACCGTCGACAGCGTCGCGGGACCGGTGGACACCATGACGGTCGTCGGTTGTACGCCGAGTTGCGCGGACCCGGGCGGGAGCTGCGTCGACGGCGCCTGCGCGTGTCTGCCCGGGTACTCGGGCGAGACCTGCGCCACCCTCGACCCGTGCTTCGGCGACCCGTGCGTTCACGGGAGCTGCTCGGCGAGCGGCGGCAGCTTCGTCTGCGCCTGCGAGGAGGGCTGGACCGGGCAGACGTGCGAGACCTCCGATGGTCCGCGGGTCGTCGTGCAGATCAGCGCCCTCGGGCAGCCGGCGATCGCGGACGCGGTCTGGGATCTCGAGGTGAGCAGCGGCGGCGACGTCGTGTGGCAGCAGCGCCTGACCTCGAGCGGATACGGGGACGCGGGTGGCTCGGCGTCCTTCGCAGGCGCCTGCGTCCCGGGCACGGACACCGTCCGCCTGTGGCTCGTCGGCGCCTACTCGGACACCGTCTCCGCGGACGCCGCGGGCGGCTTCAACGACGCGGTGGCGGCGACGTCCGACCCGGCCTACATGAACCCCACCTGGTCGGACGTCGACGACGACGGAGTGCGTAGCGCGGCCGACGTGTCGGTCCCCCTCGAGCTGACCTTCGACTGCCTCGACGGCGCCGACGTCTTCGTGCAGTTCGACGTCGTGCTGTTGAAGCCGGCGCAGCAGGGCTTCTTCGACATCGCGGTCGACATCGCCGGGGTCTTCTGCAGCGCGAAGTTCGACTGCTGCGCCGACGACGACGGAGACGGCGTCTGCAGCGGGGACGAGACGATTCGGCTCCTCTATGACGCCGACTCGCTCCGTGGACCAACCGTGGTGCTGGCCTTCGCATGCACCAGCGGTGGAGAGGTCACACCGGAGCTGCTCCTCGACGACATCGCCGTCGACTGCAGCGACGACGGTCAGCCGTTCGCGGCAGATCTCACGTTTCGCCCGACCGGCGGTCACGGCAACCTCTGCACCGCCGGAGCCGACGGGATGAGCACGTGCTCGGCGCTCTCCGAGACCGCGGGTGTCGACGCGGACAGCTACTTCTTCCAGTACGCGCTCTATCCCGGCACCGAGAGCCTGAGTACCGGCGACAAGGTCTATTGGAACCTCGCCTTCGGCGTGAAGCCGGAGACCATCGGGGGCTGTCGGCTCCGGACCCGCGGGACGGCGATCGACGCCCACGGCCCGCTCGCCGACCAGGGCGGGCAGCTCTCGCCGGGCTACCCGTACATCGACTTCGACGTGCCGCTCGGGACCTGCGCCTCGGAAGACCTCGCGTTCTCGCCCGACGCGAGCGACGTCCACATGGTCGTCCCGGACGCGAGCGATCCTGGGCCGACCTTCGCCCACCACATGAGCGTGGGGACCGAGCCCGAGACCTACTGAAGAAGGCACGAGGAGCCAGGACGATGCGCAGTCACCTCTATGTGACCCTGATCCTGTCGCTCGGCGGCGGCTGCCTGGCGGACACGACGCCGGAGGGCACGCCCGACGCGGCCGACACCTCGTCATCGACCGCGGACACCGGCTCGTCGGCGACGGCGTGCGTGCCCGCCTGTGTACACGGGACCTGCACGGCCGGCGCCGCGGGCGCGACCTGCGTCTGCGACCCCGGTTGGGCCGGCCCGGCCTGCGCGGACTCGCCATCGCAGACGTTGAGCGTCGAGGTTCGTGCGCTCGCGGCCGAGGGTGTCGGAGACGCCGTCTGGGATTTGATGGTCTTCAACCGGTCCGAGCGCCGGTGGCGTTTGACCTCGAGCGCCTATGGCGACGGTCAGGGTGGCGTCGCGTATGTCGTTCCGTGCGTGCCGGACGAACTCGGGATGGTCCAGCTGTGGCTCGTCGGCACCTTCACATCGCCGGTCTCGGTCGCTGCGGCGGGCGACTTCGGCGAGGCGGTGAACGCCGCCGGGCTCACGTCGACCGAGCACCTGAACCCGACCTGGACGGACGGCGACGGCGACGGGCGACGCGGCGCCAGCGACAGGCTGTGGCCGCTCGAGGTGGCGTTCACCTGCGAGGCCGGCTCGGACACCCTCGTCGACGTCGATGTCCTGCTGACCGAGCCGGCGTCACACGGCTTCTTCGACATCGCCCTCGATATCGACGGGCTCCTCTGCGTGGCGAAGCTCGACTGCTGCCAGGACGTCGACGGCGACGGAGCCTGCAGCAACGGCGAGCTCATCCGGGTCCTCGACCGACCCGACGGGAGCGCGGGGCGCTCGATCATCCTGGCGCTGGTCTGTGCTGCACCCGAGGTCGGGACGAACCCGGTGCTCCTCTTCGACGACGTGCTCATCGACTGCACCCACCCCGACGGGTCGAGCTACCCCCCGCACCCCGACCTCGTGGTTCATCCCGTCGGGGCGGGCGAGCAGTGCGAGACGAGCGACGGCGTGACGCGCTGCGCCAACGTCGAGGACCCGGGCGGCGTCGGGATCCAGAGCTACCTGTTCCAGACCGGTGTCTTCGCCGGGGTCGAGCACCTGACGACGAACATGGCCGGGGCGTCCGTGCCGAAGCTCTACTGGAACCTGGCGCTCGGGGTGACGGACGCGATCGACGGCTGCCGGCTCACCGCGCGGGCGACCGCGACCGGCGGTGGGAGCATCCCGCCAACCGTCGACGGGGTGTTGCCCGCCGGTCTCGTCTACCCGTACTTCGAGTGGAACGCCGTGGTCGGCGCGTGCGCGTCCGAGACCATCTGGGACTCCCGGCCCCAGGACCCGATGCAGCTCCGCTTCCAGCACCCGGTCAGCCCCGGGCTGTCCTTCTCGAACATGATGCTCGGGGACGGCGTCCCGATCCCGGTCGCCCCTCGATGACGAGGGGTGAGCGCCGGTCTCGCCGGGCGGCGGGCCGACGCGTCGTCGCGCTCGTCCCTCCGCGCGGTCGCCAGGCGTCGCGTTCGCGTCTCTGGCCGGAATAGCCCGCGGCCCCCGTCTGCTCATGCCCCGGAACGAGGAGGTGAGGCATGAGGAAGTGGATGGTCGGGGCCGTGGGCCTGCTGCAGCTCGGGTTGACCTGGGCGTGTCACGGCGGGTCGAGCTCGCCGCCGTCGGTGGACGCCGCGCGGGCGGCCTGCGAACAGGACCCCGCGGGCGCGTGCGAGGCCATCGGGCGCTCCGCCGCCATCGCGCCGGGGTCGCCCGACAGGTACTACGTCGACGCGATGATCGACGCGTGTCCGGTGGGCGGGGCGCCCAACTGCGTGGCGCTCGCGGACTGGACCGCGGGCGCCGGAGAGGACCCGCTGCCGCTGTTCAGGGACAACTGCGCGGCGGGCTCGGTGCAGTCGTGTCGCGCGGCGTCGGTCCTGCTGGCGGAGGAGAGCCCGCCCGTCTCCCGGGCGCTGGAGCACATGGCGCGGCGACTGGAGCGTGGCCAGGAGTGTGGCGACCTGTTGGCCGACGCCGTGTCGTCGACCCACGGGCTCGAGCTGGTGAGCTGCCAGCCATCACACGTGGGACAGCTCGCCGGGCTGGTCGCCGAGTATCGCGTGGCGGCGCGCGACGTCGACGGTGTGGAGGCCCGACTGGTGGCCGAGACGGGGGCGTCCCCCATCCGGTTCGCCTGTTGCGGCTGGGAGAGCGCGCCGCACGTCTTCATCGGCCGGGACGGCGAGCACTACCAGCTCGTCATGCGCTCGGCGCGGGAGACCGACGAGCGGGCCCGTGAGCGGATGCCGGACCTGACGGTCACCGTCGCGCAGCTCCTGGAGCTCCCCTGACACCGCGACGTCTTCTTCACGCACTCTTTTTTCGATGCTCGCCCGGGAGGCTCGATGCCCACGCGATGGGAAACCAAGCTCGTCGTGCTCGACGACTTCTTCCACAAGCGGACCCAGCTGAAGGACGTCGAGACCTATCTCGACGAGCTCGGGGCGCGAGGCTGGGAGATCGCCGGCGTGACGACGCCGACGAACTCGACGACCGTGACGGTCTTCCTCAAGCGGCCGCGGACGTGAGCCGACGGGCGTGACCGGATGAGCGCGTGCGCGGCGCCGGACGAGGGCTCGGGCACGGTGTCCCGGCTACCCTCGGCAGGAGCACACCTCGACGCACGACACGGGCGAGTGGGCATGTGCGCCACGGACTGCGCCGCGCCACGCGGTCGGCTATGCTGCGCCAAAGGGAGCGCGCATGAGTACGACGGAGAGGGTGGCCCCGCGGTCCAGGCGCGGCTGGCCGCTGATGGGCATCGTGACGGCGGCGGTGGTCGTGTTGGTCCTCGCGGCGACCGCCGCCATCGGCGTGTCCGGCTTCGTCACCGCCCAGGACGGCATCGACAGGCTGTGGCGGGGGCTCGCGCAGGGGCTGGCCGAGCGCACGACCGAGCAGATCCTGCGCTACATGGCGGTCGGCGAGCCGTTCACCGCGACCGGCGTGGCGATGCTCGAGGACGGGACGCTCGACGTCGACGATCCGGAAGGGATCCTGCGGTTCCTGACGGTCAGCCTCGACGCGAACCCCGCCATCACCTGGGCGTCCTTCGGCGACGAGTCGGGCCGCTACCTCGCCGCCTACCGCTGGCCCCGAGACGACGGCGGCACCAGCGTCCGCCGCACCTGGCGCGAGCAGCTCCCGGCGCGCGAGCGCCACGGGCCCAGCCCTTGGCCGACCCACTTCCGCGACTGGGAGCGCGCCGACGATGGGACCTGGCGGCTCATCCGCGAGGGCGAGCCGAAGCCCTACGACCCGCGGCTCCGCCCGTGGTATCGCCCCGTCGCCGATCTGCCCGCCGGCGCCGGGCGCTGGGTCGAGCCCTACGTGATGCTCTCGCGGATGCAGATCGGCGTCGCGTACTCTCGCGTCTCGCGGGGGCCCGACGGGCGCCGGGTGGGAGTGTGGGCGGCCGAGCTCGAGGGCGGGCCGATCTCCGACTTCCTGGCCGGGCTGAGGGTCAGCGAGCACGGCCGCGCCTACGTCCTCGACCGATCGGGGCGGGTCATCGCGCACCCCGAGCGCGCCGTCGTCCGCGCTGACGGCCGCGACGGCGAGGGGGACTTCATCGCCGCCGCCGCCCACCCCGACCCGATGCTGGCCGAGAGCTGGCACGCCTATCTCGCGCTGCCGGAGGGCACCGCGCGCGGGGTCCCCTTCGAGGCCGGCGAGCTGCTGGCCGCGGTCGTCCCCTTCCCCGACGACAGCGGCGTCCCGTGGGAGGTGATGGTCGTCGCGCCGGCCGCCGACCTCTTCGGGGGCGTCCGCCGCAGCGCGCGCGACTCGCTGATGGTCGGGGTGGGGGCCGTCCTGCTCCTGCTCGGGCTCGGCGTCCTGTTCTCGCGCCGGTTGACCCGCTCGGTCGGCCAGCTCCGCGGGGAGCTGAGCCGGGTCGCCCGCTTCGAGCTCGACGGCGACCCGCTCGACTCGACGGCCGTCCGTGAAGTCAACGAGATGCGGGAGGCGACCGAGACCATGAAGGAGGGGCTCCGGTCGTTCTCGCGCTACGTCCCCCACCAGCTGGTCGGGCGGCTCTTGCGCGAGGGCGGCGAGGCGCGCCTCGGCGGCGAGCTCGCCGAGCTGACCGTGGTCTTCAGCGACATCGCCGGCTTCACGGGTATCGTCGAGCGGATGCCGCCGGACGACATGCTGCAGCTCCTCGGGGATTACCTCGACGCGATGAACGAGGCGATCGCGACCACCGACGGCACCGCCTGCCAGTACCTCGGCGACGCCATCATGGCGTTCTGGGGCGCCCCGGATCGCCAGCGCGACCACGCGCTCCGGGCCTGCCGCGGGGTGCTCGAGATGCGCCGACGCGAGCTCGCCCTGCGCGAGCGGTCGCGCCGCCGCGGCGAGCCGGAGCTGCGGACGCGCTTCGGCGTGAACACCGGCGAGGTCATGGTCGGCAACATCGGGGCGCACGACCGCTTCAACTACGGGATCCTGGGCGACGCGGTGAACACGGCGTCGCGGCTCGAGGGGCTGAACAAGCACTACGGGACCGGGATCCTCATCGGCGAGCGCACCGCCGAGCTCGTCGGCGACGCGCTCGTCCTCCGCCCCATCGACTGGGTGCGGGTCAAGGGCAAGGCCAAGCCGCTGCTCGTCTACGAGCTGCTCGGCGAGCCGGCCGAGGTCGGCGACGACCTGCTCGCCGCCAGCGTAGCGTTCGCGGCCGCCCTCGGCGCCTACCGCGATGGGCGCTTCGACGAGGCGCTCGAGGGCTTCGTCGCCGTGGACGAGCAGCTCGGTGGCGACCCGCCGAGCGCGCTGTTGGCCTTGCGCTGCGGCGACTGCCTGCGCGACCCACCGAGCGCGTGGGATGGCGTCTACGTGATGGCCGGCAAGTGAACGGCGCCGGATGGCCGGTGAAGAGCGCTCAGTGAGGCCAGACCTGGCTTCGTCGCGGACGAGCCGGTTGTGCGGAGCCCGCCGTTGGCATGCCGACGTCCCGTCCGTCCCGCCGGCCAGCGCCGGCTGCTCGGATTGCGGTCCCCCGCTCGCACCGATACGCAACGGACGTCCCATCCGCCCCAGCGTCCAGCGCCGGCCGTTCGGAGTGTGGCGTCCCGAACCTCGACGCACGCAGTGGAGATGACGCTCACGGACCTCCTGGTCCAGCGCCGGCCGCTCAATGGGCAGCTGGCCTGCGGACGTCCCGCCCGCCCCACCGTCGAGCGCCGGCCACTCGCGGGCCGCGGTCGCCAAGCCCGTCAGCGCGAGAAAAACGACTCCGGGCGCAGATAGTCCTTGACGCGTTGGACATGAAAATCGCGAAACGAGAAGTCGGATTCGTCAGATCGGCCACAGCCGGGGCGGACGGGCCGCTGGTCGCCGCGATCGGAGAGAGAGGCTTCGCGGCGAGGGTAGAGCGCCGAGAACGCCGTGAAGGGGGCGCCCTGAGGACGCGCAGAACCGCATGGTATAAGGGGCGCATGGAGATTCAGGACCCCGCTGCGAGCCCTCCGGCCTGGCTCGTCGATATCGACCGACGGCTCGTCGCGCTGGCCCGCTCGGCGGGGGCGCTGCGGTTGGCGTTGGGCGACGCGCTGCGGCTGCTGCGCGAGACAGGTGGGTATCTCGAGCTCGGGTTCTCTTCGATCGGCGCGTACGGCTTCGAGCGGATCGGACAGAAGCCGCGGTGGAACGACGAGTCGGCGCGGGTGGCCGCGCGGTTGGACGAGCTTCCGGGGCTCCGAGCGGCGTTGGAACACGGCGCGCTCGGCTGGTCGATGGTCGAGCTGCTGGCTCGAGAGGCGACGCCCGAGACGGAAGAACAGCTCATCGCCGAGGCGGGCGGGATGACCGTCCGGGCGATGCGCGAGCGGCTGGCCGAGCGCTCGGATGACGGAGCAGACACCGAGTCGGCTGTTCCGGAGCCCGGCGACGAGCAGAGGACGCTTCAGGTCAGCGTCGACAGCGTGACGGCGTGGGCCTTCGAGGCGACTCGGAGCCTCTTGCGGACGCGCTTCGGTGTCGTCGGCGATGACGCGATGGTCGAGGCGCTGCTCGCCGAGGCGATGTCGACGCTCCTCGCGCGGCACCCGGAGCTGACGTGCCGCCTGGACAGCGCGACCCGGGCCGAGGCGTGGGATCAGCGCCGCGAGCTGGAGCGCCGGCTGGCCGAGCTGGTCGCCGAGGACGACTTCGCAGGAGAGGCCGATGACCCAGCCCTGACCGAGCTGATCGCGGGTTTCGTCGATGAGGCCCAGGACCGTAGCGAGCCACCGCGGACGCCGGTCGAGTTGGACGCGCACCTCCGCGAGCTGAGCGCGCGGCTTCAGACCCGTGACCGCCGGCTCGGCGAGCTGGCGTGCGAGGTCTGGGGCTGCTCGGGGTGGCGTGACCTGGGCTACGCGAGCGCCGCTCAATATGCCAACGAGCGGCTCGGGTGCTCGCTCTCGTCGGTCAAGGCCCGGATGACCCTGGCGCGGCGGTGCAAGCGGCTCGTACCCGAAGTCGCCCTTGCGCTCGACGACGGGGACATCGGGTATGAGGCGGCGCGGCTGGTCGCGCGGGTGGCGGACCGGGACACGGTCTACGCCTGGCTCGACCGGGCGGCGTCGCGGACGACGAAGCATCTGCGCGAAGAGGTCGAGATCGTCGAGGCGGTGGCGCGGGCCGAGGGGATGACGCCGATTGGGTTCGAGCCGCCGGATGCGTCGTTGGTCGCCGAGTTCCAGGACCTCGAGCGCGGCATGCTCGACGGGACCGTCGCCGAGCTGGTCGTGAACGGTGGCCGGTTGTCGGGCGATGGCTCGAGCCAGATATCCGTCAGCGGCGATGGCGAGGCGGGCCAGATATCCGTCACGACGGATGACGGGGCGAGCCAGATATCCGTCAGCGACGACCAACGAGGACGCTGGGCGGGGCTCGTCCCGCTGCGGATGCGGCTTCGAGGCGAGACGGTCGGCTTCTGGCGGGACGTCTGCAGGCTCTTCGACGCCTCGGGAGAGGCCGGGAGCTTCGTCGACTTCCTCATTCGCGCCTTCTGGAGCGTCTGGCTCCGCCGCGACCCCGAGCGCGTCGCCTATCAGGACGTCTATGAACGGGAGTTGCTCCGCTGCGCCTCACCGGTCTGCTCGAACCGGGACCTCACGCCCCATCACCTGAAGTTCCGCGGCCATGGCGGCGGCGAGGAGCGTAGCAATATTGCTGGCTTGTGCGTGACCTGTCATCTCGAAGTTCTACACCAGGGACGTATGAAGGCGGCGCCGCCGGCCGACGACATCCACTGGACGCTGGGGCGCGACGGCTTCCTCGAGGTCCACGGTCGCCAGCTCCTCCGATGACCGTTCGGAGTGTGGGCGTCCCGCCCGCACAAATCGGCAACGCGCGCTGTGGAGATGACGTCGGTGACGCCCCTGTGGACAACCCGCTCGCCCGGGGGGCTCGCGGGTTCCCCACATCCCCACGAGCGCCAACGACGGCTGTTCTTTTTTGGGGGGGGACACTGGAAAGGACGGCGCGACGCACTCGGACGTGTGAGCGCGCTGTGGAGATGACGTCGGTGACGCCCCTGTGGACAACCCGCTCGCCCGGGGGGCTCGCAGGTTCCCCACGAGGGGCTTGGATAACTCCACTCGCCCGGAGGGCTCGCGGAGTTACCCACACCGACTTGGAGAACCCGCTCGCCCGGGGGGCTCGCGGGTTCCCCACATCCCCACGAGCGCCAAAACGGCGGCTGCTTTTTTTGTTGGGGGGGATACTGGAGAGGGCGGGCACGACGCACTCGGACGTGTGAGCGCGCTGTGGAGATGACGTCGGCGGGCGCCGCGAGCCGGGCTCGTTACGCTCGTCACGGTGGCGGCTCCGCATTCGCGGCCGCGCGTGGTAGCTCTCTCGGGACCCCAGGAGATGACCATGAAGCGACCGAAGCTCATCGGGCTGTCCTATTCGCCGTGGACCGAGAAGGCCGTGTGGGCGCTGGACCACCACGCCATCGACTACGCCTACGAGCCCTACAGCCCGGTCTTCGGCGAGCTGAAGCTCCGGCGGCTGACCCGGCGGCTCCGCGGGCCGGTGACCGTCCCGATCATGATCGCAGACCGCCAGGTCTTGTCCGACTCGTACGACATCGCGCGCTACGCCGAGGCCCACGGGGGCGGCGCGCCGCTCTTCGGGCACCCCGACGTCGACGGGCTGGTGAAGGACGCCGAGCGTGGGCTGGTCGCCGCGCGGGCGGTGGGCCTCCCGCGGCTCCTCGACTCACCGGGGGCGCTGCTCGACGTGGTCCCGCGCGGGATCCGAAGGCGCCTCCCCAAGGGCGCCGCCAAGCTCGGGGCGTGGGGTATCCGCCGGACGATCAAGAAGTACTGCGTCTCGGCGCGCTCCGGAGATGAATGGGAGGCCGAGCTGCGCGGCGTCCTGGACACGATTCGCCAGCGGCTCGACGCCGCTGGCGGGACCTTCGTGCTGGGCCAGCTCAGCTTCGCCGACCTCGCGCTGGCTCAGGTCGTCAACCTCGCGCTCCCCGCCGAGCGCGTGGGCCGGCTGAAGATCCGCCCGGCCAGCTGCGCCGCCTACACCGTCGCCGACCGGAGCGCCGAGTACGCCGACCTCGCAGCCTGGCGTGACGCCCTCTATCGGGACCACCGGAAGCTCCCCGAGTCGCCCTCACATCCTCGTTGACCGGCGCGGCGCGGCGGGCGTAGCCTGGAACGTGGTGCGCCCTGTATCGCGCCTGGATCCGGGAGACGAAGATGATGCGTACGTGGTCGATGATTGTCGTGGCGGGGTTCCTCGTGGCTTGCGGGGACGACGGAGGTTCGGACCCGCAGGGATTCTCGGGCCCTGGCGTGTCCATCGACATTGGGTGGCAGGCGAGCACGCTCCCCATCGAGGCGGTCTGGGACATCGAGCTGCGCGCCGGCGAGAACGTGACCCTCCAGGGGCGCTATGCCCAGAGCAGCTACGGGGCCCCGGGCGGCCTGTTGGTCGTCCTGCCCTGCACCGCCGGCCAGGACAACACCGTCAGCGTCTGGCTCGTCGGCACCTACGACGCCATTCAGAACATCGAGGCCGCCGGTGACTTCAACACCGCCATCGCCGCTCCGCGGACCAGCCACCCCAACCCCACCTGGGACGACGTCGACGGTGACGGGGTCCGCGGCGCCGGTGACGTGCTCACGCCCGTCGAGCGCGACTTCCCGTGCGTGGAGAACCAGGACGTCTTCGTCGATATCGACGTCACGCTCGACGGAGCGTGAACGTGAAGAACGCCCTGTACGGCGCGGCTATCCTCGCCGCCCTCGCCCTCGCGGGCTGCCTGTCGGACACCGAGTCGCCGGACGACAGCGACACCGCCGCGCTCGACGCCGCCGGATCGCCCGACGGGAGCACGGGCTACGACCCGTGCGAGACCCAACCGTGCGTCCACGGGACCTGCGCCGCCGACGGCTTCGCCTTCGTCTGCACCTGCGAGGCGGGCTACCACGGCGTGGTCTGCGAAGAGACCGGCTCGAAGGTCGCCATCGAGGTCCGCAGCGTCGCGCCCGACGGGATCGGTGACGCGATCTGGGACGTCGAGCTGCGGGACGCGCCCGGGTGGCGTGAGCGGATAACCTCCAGCCGCTTCGGCGACGGCGACGGCGGCTTCCGGTTCACCGGGGACTGCACCGCCGGCGACGTCGTCGAGGTGCGCGCCAATCTGGTCGGCGTCTACACGAGCGCCGTCCCCGAGGGCAGCGTGGGCGTGCCGGGCGGCCCCCCGGCGGCGAGCCTGATCGAGACCGGGCACGACATCGCCATCGGGCCGCTCGTCCGCGAGGTCCCCTGCGACCTCGAGGAGACCGCGGAGGTGTGGTTCGACGTCGTGCTGACCCGCGAGGCGGCTCAGGGGTTCTTCGACATCGCGATGAGCGTGGGCGACCTGTTCTGCTCCGCCAGGTTCGACTGCTGCCAGGACGACGACGGCGACGGGATCTGCCAGGGCGACGAGACGATCCGGCTCCTCTTCGACGAGGGGGGCGCCCGCGCCCCGACGGTCGTCCTCGGCTTCGCGTGTACCGGCGACGACAAGGTGGTGGAGGCCGAGGCCCTCTTCGACGACCTCACCCTCGACTGCACCAACACGGGCGGCGGCGGCCCCTTCGCGCCCGACGTGTCCATCACGCCGATCGGCAACGGCAACCAGTGCACCGCCGGGCCCGACGGAATGAGCGCCTGCCCGGGGATCACCGAGGCGCCTGGCGTCGACGCCGATACATTCCTCTATCAGGTCGCGACCTTCACCGGCTTCGAGATGTTCCCCACCGGCCGCAAGGTCTACTGGAACGTAGCCCTCGGCGTGCGCCCCGAGAAGATCGGCGCGTGCCGCATCCGGGCCCGCGCGACCGGCGCGAACAGCGCCTCGAGCGCCGCGGCGAGCGGAGTGCTCCCGGCAGACACGGTCTACCCGTACGTCGCCTGGGACGTGCCGCTCGGCGAGTGCGCCTCGGAGCACCTGTGGACCGACACCGTCAAGGCGACCTACACGGCGGCGACCGCACCGGGGACGTCGTTCCCCTACCGCGTCGGCGAGGACGGTCTCCCGGAAGCGTTCTAACGCAGGTGCCGGGTGGCGTCGCGCATCGCCAGGAAGGCGTCGGTCGGCAGCGGCATCCCGGCCTGGTGCCAGCGGTCGGCGCCCGGGACGTCGTGCAGCTCGATCGGCGGCGGGACGCGGAGGGCGCGCTGGTCGTATCCGGGTTGGCGACGTCGCGGGGGCTCGAGGCGCTTGGCGTCCCACGCCGAGTCCCGGGCCCAGCCCTGGTTCTCCTGGGGCGCCATCTCGGTCGTCTCGACCGTGTAGCCGACGACCCACGAGCGCCGCGTCGCCATGGGGAGGCGATGCTGTGGGCTCGGGACTGCGGGGAAGGCGACGCTCACGCCTCGGTTGTCAGGCGAGCCGCCGTACCCCGCCAGTTTTTCACCCCGTTTTCCCGCGCCCGGCCGGACTCCGCTCAGCCGTAGACGAGCTCGAGCAGCGTCGCGCACAGGAGCCCCGCGTAGGTCCCCAGGGCGTAGCCGCCGATGGCCAGGACGACCCCGACGGGCGCGAGGCTCTGATGGAAGGCCCCGGCGACGATGGGCGCTGACGCCGCGCCGCCGACGTTGGCCTGGGAGCCGACGGCCGCGAAGAAGATGGGGGCGCGGAGCCAGCGGCGCATCAGCAGCATGACCGTGGCGTGGAGGCTCATCCACACCGCGCCGATGACGAGGAGGCCCGGGACGTCGAAGACCTTGGCGAAGTCGGCCTTGGCGCCGATGGTCGCCACGAGGAGATACAGGAAGACGCTGCCCATCGCGCTCGCGCCGGAGCCCTCGAGGCGGCGGAGCGGCGTGAACGACGCGGCGACCCCGAGGGTCGTCGCGATGAGCACGACCCAGGTGAAGGGCCCGATGATGTCTCCGACGGGCGGGAGCACGGTGGAGAGGCCGTGGGCGACCGCCGTGGCCCCGAAGGCGAAGGCCAGCATGGTCAGGAGCGAGGCGAGATCGGTCGGCTTGGCGATCTTCTTCTGGAACCGCTCGACCTTGTCCCGGAGCCGGTCGATGCTGCCGCTGTCGGCGCCGATCTTGGCGTCCATCGCGCCGCTCCGGCCCGAGAACCCCAGCAGGATGGCCATCCAGACGCTGGCGACCGACACGTCGACGACGACCATCATCGCCATCGTCCCGTCGCTCGCGCCGACGCTCTCGCCGATCGCGACGAAGTTGGCGCCGCCGCCGATCCACGAGCCGGAGAGCGCCGCGAGGCCCTTCCACGCCTGGTCGCCGAGCTCCGCCGGCGCGAGGCCCTGGAGCGCGAGGTACACCAGCGGGCCCAGGAGCGCGATGCTGAACGTCCCGGTCAGAAACAGGATGAGGGCGTTGCGGCCGAGCCCGAAGATGGCCTTGAGATCGATGGACAGGGTCAGAAGCACCAGCGACGCCGGCAGGAGCCACTTCTTGATGAAGTCGTAGAGCGGCGACTGCAACGGGATGAGGCCGGTGTTCGACAACGCCGTGGGCACGAAGTACGCGAACACGAGCAGCGGTACCCACCGAAAGACCTTGCGCCCGAGCTCCGTGCGGTTGGTCGCGAAGAGCAGCGCGAGGACGGTGAGGAGGACCGCGAGGATGGCGCCAGGCTGGATAATCACCGGGGCAGTTTTACGTGACCGGCCCCCGATTGACCAGCCGGACCGGGGCGCGGACCTACTCGGCGCTCACGGCGCAGCGCGCCCCGTCGGCGTCGTCGACGCAGCTCGTGCCGAGCGCCGCGCAATCGAGCGCCCGAACGCTGTGGGCGTAGCAGTACCGCAGGACGTCGCCGTCGCACGTCGCGAGGCTCGACTCTCCACAGTCGGCGCTGTGCGCCTGGCACTGGCCGTCCACGCAGGCGAAGCCGGGCAGGCGCGCGCAGTGCTGTCCGGGCAAGGCGAGCCCCAGAAAGCATGCGACCTCCACGTCGCCCACGCAGGTCGCGCCGGCCGCCTGGGTCTCGCACTCGCCGGCTGGCAGCGCGCAGCGCGGTCGAGAATCGCCTTCGGCCCGGGCGCACGTCAGCCCCTTCGCGGCGCAGTCGACCCACGACAGCTCCGGGTGGTACTCCGCGGGCAAGCACAGCCCGCCGTCAGGCGTGCACAGGTACTGCGTCGGCGCAGCCTCGCAGAAGCTCGTCGGCGCGACGCACCGCGCTCCCTCCGCGCCGACCGCACACACCGCGCCCTCCGCGCTGCAGTCGAGGCCAGTGTGGAGCCGTCCGTCGTTCTGGCAGGCGTACGCGACGTCGTCGACGCATTCGTCCGCGCTACAGCTGTGGTCGATCTCGAACAGGCTCGGCAGGGCACGTTCGAGGTCGTCGCAGGTCGTCGCCGTCATGATCCGCTGATAGACGCTGTCGTGGAGGTCGTCCGCCGCCCCGCTCCCCCACATCCCCTGAGCGACGCACGCCTCGAACAGGGCGTGCAGCGGAAAGACGTCCTGCCCCGTCCACGACTCGCCGCACGCGACGATACGCGCGCAGGCGCGCTCGAGGGCTCCCGCCGCGACACCGCCTTCGAGCTGCTCGGGCGCTGGCGGCGCCGGGCCGCACGCGCGGTAGGTGGTGAGCTCCTTGTCCCAGCACGGCCCCAGCCCGAGCTCGCTGCACGAGAGCACGCGCACGACGCCGCGCACGCGCGTCACCAGGCGGTCTCCCTGACAGACGCCGCGCTCGAGCTGCTCGAAGGTGTCGAGCTCGTCATCGAACAGCCGACAGCTCGCCTCTCCGCACACCACGCGGCCGTCGTCGGCCACGACGCACGCCCCTGCGATGGCGGCACAGTCCACCGTCGACCGCGGCTCGGAGGGGTCGCACTCCTGAATCGCCCCGCCCTCGACGCATTGGGGGGCGACGTTGCAATCGAGCACCTGCGGCCACGGCGGGCACGTCGGCACAGCGTCCACGAACGCCTGGCGCTCGGCGGGCGTCGAGCGCAGCATGCGGTCGATGCACAGGGATACGGAGAACGGCTCGACCGGCGAGCAGGTCGAAGCATAGCGCAAGCAGGCTTCCTCGAAGTCCGCCGGCGGCGCAGGGGGTGGCCAGCAGGCGGCGGCCGCGCCGGGAAAGCCCGGCGGTAGCTCGACGTCCAGCGGCTCGGGCGTGAGCGTCTGCACCAGGGTCACGATGTGGGCCGTGCGGCGTCCCGAGGCGTCGAGCGGATCGAGGGTCTGCACCCTGTACACCGTGAACCAATGCTGCTCGTAGCCGGTCCCGGGCTCGTCGAGCCGCGCCGCGAGCGCGAGCTGCCCATGGCAGTGTTCCCCGTTGCTCTGGACCTCGCTGCGACACGGCGAGGGCAAGAACCGGAGGCGCTGCGGCGGACCGCTGGCGCCGAGGTGCAGGTACTCGAGCAGGCCGCCCGGCTCGTCGGCATCCGGGCGCCTGATGATCGCTTGCACGCCCAAGTGCTCGTGGAACCCGAACGGCTGGCCTTGCTCCACCCACTCCCCCTCACCGAGGTAGACCGGCTCGGGCGACCCCGAGAGATCGCGCCAGAGGACCACCCCCTTCCCGTGGGAGCCGTCCCGAGCCTGCCAATACTCGTCGAACGTCGTCTCACCGAGCGCGAGGTGCTGGACGCCGGCGACCTGGCCGTCGAGGTCGACGGTGTGCTCGATGGGAAGGTCCAGGGCGAGCTCGCAGATCGACGTCGGACGTGGGTCGAGCGTCTCCGTCTCTGCGCCGTGCGGGGGTGGCTGCCAGACCAGCCGGCAGGATTGCAGCTTCCCGCCCCGCCGGCAGGGCTCCGAGACACCGTGGTAGGTCTTCTTCGACTCGGTGAGCTTCAGGACGCGCAGCGCCGGCCGCCGACATTCCCCGTAGGTGATCGGCTGCGCCGAGACGCGCTGCATCTCGCCGCTGTCGAGATCGAGCGCCTGCCAGGCGTACTCTCCGGCGAACGCGTCCGGGAAGGCCTCCGGATCGGAGGTGCCCTCACCGAGCACGAACTGGTGGCTCATCAGCCGCGCGCCGTCGTACTGCGCGTGCTTGGACTCGAAGGTGTCTCCCAGCTGCGTGACCGCATCGGTCGTCGGGTCGAGCTCGTAGACGTTCATCCTCAACGCCCCGTCCCGCCCGAAGACGCGCGGCAGCAGGATCCGGCCCTCGTGCAGCACGGTGCTGTAATACGGGCCCCCTTGCGGCGACAGGCCCCGCCAGCTCCGCCCCAGGTCCTCGCTGATGAACAGGCTTCCGTGGACACCCCCGCCCACGCCGCTGCCGCCGCCTGGCACATCGCCGGTGTAGTCGCCGCTCGGGTCGACCGCGATCGGCGGGTGCTCGGTGAACGTGGACGATGACGACGCGACGTTGACCGCGACGCGATCGCCGTCGATGGCGAGGCCGGTCGGGCCGACATACTTGATACCGCCCGACGCGAACTCGAGCTCGGAGTGGAGGACGATCGCGCCGTCGACGAGCTCCGCTCGCCCGGCAGACGTCTGCTCGACGCCCCCGCAGCTCCCTACCAACCCGAGCGCGACCACCCACAGTAGCGCGCCCGGTAGACCGCCGCGGTTCGATCTCGCCATGTCAGAGTCTCCACTGGCGACCAGTCCGCGGACACGAACTCGCCACCCACTGATCGGCTGGAATACGCATCGAAGTGCGGTCTACTCGTCGCAAGCAAGGAAGATGACAAGAAGATCCACCCCGATGCGCGACATGATAGGGCAGCAAGCTGGTCTTGTCTTCACTCCCGCGGGTCCAGGAACGATGAGGCCTCTGAAGCAGGTACCACCCGACCCTCAACGTGAGCGCGGCATGGCGTACAGCATACCCGCCGCTAGGGGTCGGCTGCACTTCGCCGAGACCGATTGACTTGCTCCGCTCACCGTCCGCGATTGTCCAGATGGCGGGTCGGGCGTGCAGAGTCGGGGCTGGGCGGCGTGGCGCTCGCGTGGTTAGGATGCGTCATGCTCCGCTCGATGACGTCGCTCGTGTTGCTGACCCTCGTGACCGCCTGCCCCGGGGACGGCCCCACGGACACCGGGACGCTCGACACCGTGGTGACGGACACGTCGGAGAGCGTGGACGCCGCGGTGGACGCGGACGCGGCGCACGACACCGCCGGCGGCGCGGACGCGACCGAGGATACGCTCGCGGACACCGACACCGCGGAGATCCTCGACGACGCCGTGGCCGACACGTCGCCCGTGCCGGACACGGCGGTAGACCCGGACACCGCCACCGGCGTGGACACGACGACCGACCTGGACACGACGGCGCTCGACACCGCGGACACATCGTCGCCCACGACCGGCGCCGCCGATCTGCTGGTCTGGACCACCAGCGGCGGGACGACGTCGCTCCGGGTCCGACGCTCGACCGGCAGCGCCTTCGCCGCAGCCGAGTCCTGGACCGGAGACGACCCGAGCTACTTCGGCGGCAGCGAGCTCCAAGGCGCGGGCGACTTCGACGGCGACGGGCGCCATGATCTCGTCACCTGGAACAACAGCGGCGGGACGACGTCGCTCCGCGTCCGACGGTCGACCGGCAGCGCCTTCGCCGCGGCCGAGTCGTGGACCGGCGACGACCCGAGCTTCTTCGGCGGTAGCGAGCTCCAAGGCGTCGGTGACTTCGACGGCGACGGACGCGACGACCTCGTCACCTGGAACAACAGCGGCGGGACGACGTCGCTCCGCGTCCGCCGTTCGACCGGCAGCGCCTTCGACGCGGCCGAGTCGTGGACCGGCGACGACCCGAGCTTCTTCGGCGGTAGCCAGCTCCAGGGCGTCGGTGACTTCGACGGCGACGGACGCGACGACCTCGTCACCTGGAACAACAGCGGCGGGACGACGTCGCTCCGCGTCCGCCGCTCGACCGGCAGCGCCTTCGCCGCGGCCGAGTCGTGGACCGGAGACGACCCGAGCTTCTTCGGCGGCAGCGAGCTCCAGGGCGTCGGCGACTTCGACGGCGACGGACGCGACGACCTCGTCACCTGGAACAACAGCGGCGGGACGACGTCGCTCCGCGTCCGCCGCTCGACCGGCAGCGCCTTCGCCGCGGCCGAGTCGTGGACCGGAGACGACCCGAGCTTCTTCGGCGGCAGCGAGCTCCAGGGCGTCGGCGACTTCGACGGCGACGGACGCGACGACCTCGTCACCTGGAACAACAGCGGCGGGACGACGTCGCTCCGCGTCCGCCGCTCGACCGGCAGCGCCTTCGCCGCGGCCGAGTCGTGGACCGGAGACGACCCGAGCTTCTTCGGCGGCAGCGCGCTCCAGGGCGTCGGCGACTTCGACGGCGACGGACGCGATGACCTCGTCACCTGGAACAACAGCGGCGGGACGACGTCGCTCCGGGTCCGACGCTCGACCGGCAGCGCCTTCGCCGCGGCCGAGTCCTGGACCGGCGACGACCCGAGCTTCTTCGGCGGATCCGTCGCCCACCTCGTCGGCGACTTCGACGGCGAGTGACCAGCGCCCTCGAGCCCTCGACCGCTCGAGCGAGATCGCGCGCGGCCTCCCCGGAGGCGACGCCAGGCGGACGTGATCGCCCCGGTGGGCCGGCGTGAGATCGACGTAGGACGGCTCGCACCGCGGCCCGGGGCTCGACGCCGCGCCTCGCGAGCGCGGCCGTTCATCCGCTCGCGCGTTACCCGTGGACGCCGCGCCCGAGATACTCGACATTCCGCGCATCCACCCCTCGAGACGAGGTCTCCGATGTCCAGCTCCACCCTGCGCCGTGTGCTCGGTCTCTCCCTCCTGCTCGCCGGCTCGGCCCCGGTCGCCTTCGCGGCGCCGTCCGACAAAGCCCCGGCGAAGACGTCCCTCGAAGGCACGTACGTGAACGGCGGCGGCGCCACCCTGAAGCTCGCGAAGGTCGTCGCCGACACCGGCTTCAGCTTCGACCTGACCATCAAGTCCGACGACGACTGCGACGGCGTCTCCTACTCGGCCGAGGTGAAGTTCACGAAGCCGACCGAGGCGTCCAACGACGAGGGCGATCTCTTCAAGATCGAGGGCGCCAAGCTCCACTTCGAGCCGTCGATGGAGATGGTCGGCATGGACTGCGCCCGCGTCTTCGACGTCGACTTCAGCCGCGCGAAGAAGTAGCCGCCGCGATCACGCCGGCCTCGCTCGTCGCTCAGCCGCCTCGGGTCCTACTCGGGCTCACGCTCGACCGTGACCCGGGCGGCGCCGAGCGCGCGGCAGAGACGCAGCATCTCGCTGGCTTGTCTCAGGCGCGCCCGGATGCCCTCGGGCGACATGTCGACCTTGTAACGGAGCCGGTTCTCGGGCCGCAGATCGGGTGGCCGCGCAGCGCGGAGGCGCTCGTGAATCGCCTCCGGGCTCATGTCGACGCTCATCGGTCCAGCTCCTGGAGCCGCTCGACGTCTGCGACGTCCTGGGCGCGCGCGGCCCAGGGTCCGGCGGGGAACAGGTGGGCCGCATGGCCAAGGAGGCGCCGTGCTGGACGGTTCGCCGGCGACGCAGGCAGACCGGGCGTCTTCCAAGTCGTCGGCGGGCCGTCCAGTGCGGTGGATCCGCCGGCGAGGCGGTTCACCTGTTTCTCGCCGGACCCCAGGACCTTCATCTGGATGAGCCATCTCGCGAGACGACCGAGAGCGCGTAGTCACCGAGCGACGCGCGCACGCGGCCTTCGAGGATCGGCTCGTAGCCGGGGGGGGGCCTCGAGGACGTCGAGCGTCAGGACCTCGCCCTCGCTCAGCTTCGACCACCGATGGACCGTCACGCCGTCGCGGAACCCCATGGGGGCCGCGCCGAACACGAAGCCGAGCCGCTTCGCTACCGCGACGACCCGCTCGACCGCGTCCGGGCTGACGAGCAGATCGATGTCCGTCGTCGCCCGCGGGGCGCCGTGGACCGCCAGCGCGAGCGCTCCGCACAGCGCATACGGGACGCCTTCGTCTTCCAGTGTCCGGACGAGCGCGAGCGCCTCTTCGTTAGGGTCTGTCCAAGAATAAGTGGGCCAGATGGCCAAGGAGGCGTCGTGCTGGGCGGCTCGCCGACGACGCAGGCAGACCGGGCGTCTTTCAAGTCGTCGGCGAGCCGTCCAGTGCGGCGGATCCGACGGCCAGATGGTTCACTTGTTTTTGGACGGACCCTTAGGTCGAGCACGCCGGGATTCTACCACGCCCGGAGGGCTTCCGATCCCACGGACGACGCGCGCGGTCAGAGGGCGTCGGGATCCCGCTGCAGGAGCGCCGCGAGCTGCTCGCGCGCGGCGCCCTCGGCGACGGCGTGGATGGCGAGAGTCACCGTGACCTCGGCGCCGAAGTCCTGATGGGCGACGCGGACGGTCTCCTCGCCGTCGACCCAGTGCTCGAGCTTGCCGAGGAGCGGGTACGGAACGGACACCGTCAGATCGACCTCCGGGTGGACCGTCTTCAGCCCGGCGTCCTCGACGGCCAGGCGCCCCGCCTCGCGGTAGGCGCGCGCCAGCCCGCCGGGGCCGAGCTTGATGCCGCCGTAGTAGCGGACGATCGCTACCAGCGCGTCGTGGACGTCGTCTCCGACCAGGAGCTGCCAGACCGGGTAGCCGCCGGTCCGCGCCGGCTCGCCGTCGTCGTTGGAGCGGTCGACGAGCTGCGGCCCGTGCCCGACTCGGAGGCCGAAGACGACGTGGCGCGCGTCGTGATGCTCGGCGCGCAGGGCCGCGACCTCGGCGAGCGCCTCGTCGAGGCTCGTCACCGGCACCGCGAGCCCGAGAAAGCGGCTCCGCTCGACGACGTGCTCGGAGACGCCGCGCGCCGAGAGCGTCCGATAGGCCTCGACCGGCGCGCTCACGTCCCGCCTCTCAGCGGTTGAGCGCGTGGACCGCGTGGCCCAGCGCCGCGTTGGCCGCCTCCATGACCGCCTCGGCCAGGGTCGGGTGGGCGTGGATCGTCAGGCCGATGTCGCTGGCCGTCGCGCCCAGCTCGATCGCCAGGCCCACCTCGGCGATCAGGTTCGAGACCTCGGGCCCGACGGCCTCCATGCCCAGGACGACCTCGCTGTCGGCGTCGATGACCAGCCGGACGAAGCCGTCGGCGTCGTTGAGGCTCAGCGCCCGCCCGTTCACCGCGAAGGAGAACTTGCCCGTCTTGACCACGTGGCCCTGGTCGCGCGCCTGCTTGGCGGTGAGCCCGACGGTCGCGATCTCCGGGTCGGTGAAGCAGACGGCCGGCACGGCGCGGACGTCGAAGGCGCCCGGCCGCCCGGCGATGACCTCGGCCGCGACCTCGCCCTCCTTGGACGCCTTGTGCGCGAGCATCGGCTCACCGGCCACGTCACCGATGGCGAAGATGTGGTCCAGCGCCGTCCGCTGCGCCCCGTCGACGGACAGAAAGCCCCTGTCGTCGGTCGTCAGCCCCAGCCCCTCGAGGTTCAGCCCCGAAGTGTTGGGCCGGCGGCCGACGGTCGACAGCACGGCGACCGCCTCGATCGTCTGGGTCTTGCCGGTCTTTCGGTTCTCGACGGTGACCGTCACGCCCCCGCCCTCGCGCGCCTCCCAGCCGACGGCCCTGGTCCCGGTCAGGGCCTTGCCGCCCGCCTTCTTGAAGCGCCGCGCCACCGGGCGCACGAGGTCCGGCTCGAAGCCCGGCAGGAGCTGGTCCATGTACTCGACGACCGTCACCTGGGTCCCGAGCCGCTGCCAGACCCCGCCCATCTCCATGCCGATGTAGCCGCCGCCGATGACGACGAGCTGCTCCGGGACCGCGTCGAAGGCCAGCGCCTCGGTCGACGTGATGACGTGGACGCCGTCGAAGGCGAAGCCCGGGACCTCGGCCGGGGTCGACCCGGTCGCGATGACCGCGTGCTCGAAGCGGACCACCGTCTCGCCGCCCTCGGCGTCGGTGACGACCACCGCGTGCGCGTCGGCGAAGCTCGCGGTCCCGTGGAGGATCTGACCGCCGTTGGCCTTCACCAGCGAGCCGACGCCGCCGGTGAGCTTGCCGACGATGCCGTCCTTCCACGTCATCATCTCGGTCAGGTCGACCCGGACGCCGTCGACGTGGATCCCCATCGTGTTGGCCGCGCGGATCTGCTCGACCAGCTTGGAGGCGCTGATGAGCGCCTTCGACGGGATACACCCGACGTTCAGGCAGACGCCCCCGAGGGCGCCCTTCTCGACCAGGGTCGTCCGGACGCCGAGCTGCGCGAGCCGAATCGCGCAGACGTAGCCGCCGGGGCCCGCGCCGATGACCACGGCCTGAGTGTCGATCGTCTTCGCCATGTCAGTAGCCCCCTTCGAGCTCAGCGGCCTGCGCCTCGAGCGACCACGGCCGGACCGCGAGCACGTCGTCGAAGAGGCTCGCCTCGGCCGGCGGGTCCTGGACCCGCATGATCGCCACCACGTCCTCGACCTCGGCCCGCGCCGCGGCCCGCGCCTCGTTGAGCTGCTCGCGGTCGAGCCAGCCGGCGGACAGGCCCCAGGTCTCGAGCCGAACGACCGGATCCCACGGCGACCAATCGCTCGGCGCCTCGGCCGCCGACGGATCCTCGAGGCGCCAGGCGAGCGCCTCGACGAAGCCGGGGCCGTCGCCGCGGCGGGCCCGCGCCACGGCGTCCCGCGTGGCCGCGTAGCACGCCAGGACGTCGGCGCCGTCGACGCGCGCGCTCTCGATCCCGTAGGGCCGGACGCGGTCGACCAGGGTCCGCGCGGCGGTCCGCTCGCGGAGCTCGACCGTCGCGCCCATGTTGCGGATGCAGACGAACACGACCGGCAGCCGCTCGCGTCCGGCGATGTGGCAGGCGGTGTGGAAGTCGCTGGTGCACGTCGCCGCGGCGCCGAGGTAGGCCACGGCGACGGCGTTGCTCTTCGCGAGCTTCATCCCGCGCGCGGCGCCGACCGCGTGGACGAGCTGCGTCGACAGCGGCGGCGACGGGCTCGCGAGCTGCTGCCCCGGCGCCGCCAGGTAGCCCGGCAGCTGCCGCCCGCGCCCGCGGTCGAGGAGGTTGCCGAAGACCTGCGAGACCAGCTCGTCGAGGGTCGCCCCGCGGAGCCGCGCGACGCCGTGCTCGCGCCGCGCCGCGAAGACCCAGTCCTGGGCGTTGAGCGCCCAGCCGGGGCCGAAGATGGCGGCCTCCAGCCCGGTCGCGGCGGGGTAGTGGCGCAGCAGCGCCGTGTCCTGCAGCGCGCTCAGCGCCACGTCGACGGCCCGCTGCTGGGCCATCGCGCGGTGCAGCTCGACGAGCGCGTCGGGGCCGAGCTCGGGCGGGACGTCGCGCGCGACGCCGTCGGGACCGAGCCGCCGGACGACCCCGCCGTCGAGGGTGGCCGGGCCGATCGCGGTCACGCCATCTCCAGCATCATCAGCTCGGGATCCTCGAGGTAGCGCTTGATCTCCTGCGCGAACGCCGCGCCTTCGTGACCGTCGATGACGCGGTGGTCGAAGGACAGCGACAGGTTCATCATCTGCCGGACGACGATCTGATCGTCACGGACGACGGCGCGCTTCTGCATCTGGTGGACGCCGAGGATCGCGACCTCGGGGTGGTTGATGACCGGCGTCGCGTGGAGCCCGCCGAGCTTGCCGAGGCTGGTGATGCTGAAGGTCGAGCCCTTGAGCTCGTCCGGCCGTAGGCGGCCGTCGCGGGCGCGGCCGCCGAGGTCCTGGATGTGCCCGGCGAGGTCGAGGAGCGTCAGCTGGTCGGCGTGCTTGATGACCGGCACGACGAGCCCCGGCGGCGTCGCGGCGGCCACACCCAGGTGGTAGTAGCGCTTGAGCACGACCTCCTGGGCGGCGTCGTCCATCGACGCGTTCATCTTCGGGAAGCGGCGGAGCGCGAGCAGCGCCGCCTTGGCGATGAAGGGCAGGTAGGTCATCCGCACGCCGCGGGCCTCGGCGGCGGCCTTGAGGCGGCCGCGCGCGGCCACGAGGTTGTCGCACTCGACCTCGTCGACGTAGGTGAAGTGCGCCGCGGTCGAGGTCGAGCGCGCCATCGTCTCGTAGATGGCCCGGCGCAGGCCGCGGAGCTTGACGCGCTCCTCGACCTCGTCGCCGCTCGCCGACGGGCGCGGCTCGTAGCTGTAGGTCGGCGCGGCCGGGCGCGGCGCCGGGCTCGGGATGGGCGCGCTGGGGGCGGCGGCCATCGGCGGGATCCCGTGGGCCGAGGGCGCGGCGACGACCTCGGGGGCCGGCCCGAGCTCGGCCTCACGGGCGTGCGCCTGGACGTCCTCCTTGGTGACTCGCCCGTTCTTGCCGGTGCCGGCGACCTCGCCGATGTCGACGCCGAGCTCGCGGGCGAGGCGGCGGGTGCCGGGGGTCGCGATGGCCTTGCCGGCCCCGCGCGGGATGCGCGCCACCTTCGGCGCCGGGGGCGCGGCCACGGCGACGCCGCCGCCCTGCCCCGCCGCGCGGGCCTCGACCGGCGCGGGCTCCTCGCTGACCGGCGGCGCGCCGTCCTGGACGCCCCCGGAGGAGACCTGGGTGACCTCGACGTCTCCGGCGACCTCCATGACCCACAGCGTCGACCCGACCGCGGCGATGTCACCGGCGGCGTAGGCGAGCTCGCTGACGGTGCCGTCGTGGGGCGATGGGATGACGACGGTGGCCTTGTCGGTCATGACCTCCACGATGGGCTGCTCGGCGCGGACGTCGTCGCCGGGCTTGACGAGCCAGGCGACGATCTCGCCCTCGATCATGCCTTCGGCGAGGTCGGGGAGCTTGAAGTCGAGGCGCATGGGGACTCTCCTGGGCTGGCCGGGCGGCGAGGTGACGCCCCGCACGGTCGGAGGGGGCGTCGAGCGGCCCTCGGGCGCGTCGCCCCGGCCGACGTTTCCGGACTCTCAGTAGCCGACCGCGGCCTCGATGGCGGCGAGGACCCGCTGCGGGGTCGGCAGATAGACGTGCTCGAGGGCGTGAGGCACCGGGGTGTCGAAGCCGGTGACCCGCAGGATCGGCGCCTCGAGGTGGAGGAAGCACTGCTCCTGCACCAGCGCGGCGATCTCGGCGCCGAGGCCGCCGGTGCGCGGCGCCTCGTGGACGATGACGCAGCGGCCGGTCTCGGCGACCGACTGGGCGATGGCGTCGACGTCGAGGGGCCAGAGGGTGCGCGGATCGATGATCGCGCACTCGATCCCGTCGGCGGCGGCCTGGCGGGCGGCCTCCTCGCAGACCGGGACCATGGCGCCCCAGGCGACCAGGGTCAGGTCGTCGCCCTCGCGGACGCGGCGCGCGCGCCCGAGCTGCACCGGGGCGTCGCCCTCGGGGACCGGCCCGGCGGAGCGGCGGTAGAGGGCCTTCGGCTCGAGCAGGATGACCGGGTCGTCGGAGCGCACGGCCGACAGCAGGAGCCCCTTGGCGTCCGCCGGCGTCGACGGGCACGCGACGACGAGCCCGGGGGTGTGCACGAGGTAGGCCTCGGGGCTCAGCGAGTGGTACATCCCGCCGCCGACGCCGGCCCCGTACGGCATCCGCAGCGTGACCGGCGCCGAGAACTGGCCGGCGGTGCGGTAGCGGTAGCGGGACAGCTCGCTGACGATCTGGTCGAAGCCGGCGAGCATCTGGTCGGAGAACGCGATCTCGGCGATCGGTCGCATCCCGTACAGCGCCATCCCGATGGCGGAGCCGACGATGCCCGACTCGTTGGTCGGGGTGTCGATGACCCGGTCCTCGCCGAAGCGCTCGAAGAGGTCGGCGGTGGCCCGGAAGATCCCGCCGAAGCGGCCGACGTCCTGGCCCATCACCACGACGCTCGGGTCCTCGGCGAGCGCGACGGCGAGGCCCTCGTTGATCGCCTGGACGAGGTTGAGGTTGCGCGCGTTGGCGGGTCTCACGGGAGCTCCTCCTCTGCCTCGTCCTCGTCGGCCGCGAGCCGGTGGTCGAACAGCGTGTCGGGCCGCGGGATCGAGGCGCGCTCGGCGCTCTGGCGGGCGGCCCAGACGGCGGCCCGGACCTCGGCCTCCGTGGCGCGCTCGGCCTCGCTGGAGAGGCGGCCGGCCTGCTGCAGGACGAGGACGTCCTGGTTGACCAGCTCGCCCTGACCGTGGCGCGCGTCGACGAGGGTCGGCCCGCGCCCCTGGAGCGCGGCGGACCGCGCGGCCTTCACCGCGTCGTGGACCGCGCCGCCCTGGTCGCCGTCGACCCGGACATAGGCGAGCCCCCAGGCGTCGGCGGCCTCGGCGAGGCCGTCCTCGCCGCCCTGCGGGCCGCGGGCGACGTAGATGGTCCGAGCGGCGCGCAGCGGGGCCTGGCTGAAGGCGGCGTGGACGTCGCCGCTCTGGAAGGCGCCGGCCCCGAAGAGCGCGACCGCGACGCCGGGCCCGCCCATCAGCTGGGCGGCGGTGCCGAAGCCGGTGGCGTGCAGGACGTGCGCCGAGGCCGAGCCGTCGGAGAGCAGGACGTTGCGCGTGGCGTCGTGGAGCCCGCCGGGGAGCGACCGCCCGAGCCCCGGGTCGCCTTCCTTGCCGAAGGCCTGGCGCATCAGGGTCGCGACGGCGACCCCGCGGCCGAGGGCGGCGGGCCAGTCGCGGCTGGTCCCGAACAGGACGTCGGCCGGCTCGAGGGCCAGCCCGGCGCCGATCATCGCCCAGATGGCGCGGCGCGCCGGCCGGAAGCCCCGGATCGTCCCGGCGAAGGTGAGGCGCTCGAGCTCGCGGTCGACCCCGCGGGCCATGAAGACCATCTCGAGGACGCGGGCGGCCAGGTCGCTGTCGCGCTGGCGCGTGACGGGGAGCGCGGCGCTCACCCGGCGCGCCGGGTGGCCTTGGCGGCGGCGATGTGCCGCTCGAGGTAGAGCTCACCGGCGCGGTAGCTCGAGCGGACGAGCGGGCCCGAGGCGACGTAGGCGAAGCCGAGGAGCTTGGCGAGCTCGGCGTAGCGGTCGAACTGCTCGGGGGTCACGAACTCGACCACGTCGAGGAGCTTCTTGTTGGGCTGCAGGTACTGCCCGAACGTGATGACGTCGACGTCGACCGCGCGGAGCGCCTTCATGGCGTCGATGACCTCGTCCTCGGTCTCGCCGAGGCCGACCATGAGCGAGGTCTTGGCGAGGATGTCGATACCCTTGGGGCCCCGACCGCGCCCGGCGCGCTTGATGTGGTCGAGGACGGCGATCGACTGATCCCAGCTGGCGCGGGCGTCTCGGACCCGGCGGGTGAGGCGCGGGGTGGTCTCGACGTTGTGGGCGATCACCTCGCAGCCGGTGGCGATGAGCGTGTCGATCGCGGCGGTGTCGCCCATGAAGTCGGGGATCAGCACCTCGACCATGATGTTCGGGTCGAGGCGCTTGAGGTGGTCGACGCACTCGGCGAAGTGGCTGGCGCCGCCGTCGGGCAGGTCGTCGCGGTTGACCGAGGTCAGCACGATGTAGCGCACGCCCATGGCGACCACGGCCTTGGCGGCGTTGAGCGGCTCGTCGGGGTCGAGGGCGCCGGGCTTGCCGGTGTCGACCGCGCAGAAGCGGCAGCCGCGGGTGCAGGTGCCGCCCATCAGCATGATGGTCGCGGTCCCGCCGCCCCAGCACTCGCCCACGTTGGGGCAGTGCGCCTCCTCGCAGACGGTGAACAGCTCGAGGCCGCGCATCCGCTCTTTGATCGTGTTGTAGCGAGCCCCCGAGGGGGCCTGGACCTTGAGCCAGCTCGGCTTGGGCGCTCGCTGCGACCGTGGCTGGCCGGCGGAGCGCCCCGCGTTCTGGAGAATCGGGAACTTCGTGCTCATCGAGGCGCCTTATAGAATTCGCGCCCACCCGCTGTCAAAGCCGGTTTCGAGGCGCGTCACGGCGGGACGACGGCGCCGTGGTCAGCGGACCATGAAGAGCGTCATGTTGGTGTAGCCCGGGCAGCCGACCTCCGTGTCGAAGAAGCCGAGGTCGGTCACGCCGGTGATGAGCCGATTGGCGCCGGTCGGGTATTGGCTCGAGGAGACGCCCGCCGTGTCGTACCAGCGCGCGCCCCAGGGCTGACCGCAGCTGCTGCTGTTGGAGTTGGTGAACATGATCTCGTCGACCGGCATCCCGGCGAACTTCGACTCGTCGAAGCAGTAGTAGGCGAAGGAGTTGTTGTAGCCGGAGCCGCCGCGGCCGGAGCAGAAGGTCTGACCGGAAGACGCCGTGCTCGACGACATGATCGTCGCCGAGCAGCTGCCGCCGTTCGAGGCGTAGGCGTCGCAGTGGGCGTGGGGGTTGGACGGCCCGACGATGACCGTCCAACCGCCGGTGCCGGTCGCCATGTCGCAGTAGACCTGGAAGGCGTCGGCCGTGCTCCCGCCGTTGGGGTCGATGTAGTAGGAAGCGCTCCCGAGCCCGGGACAGGTGGCGTGGATGGCGGCGCAGGAGATGGCGGCCTCGGCGGGAGAGGCGCCACAGAGCGCGGTCTCACAGGTGGCGCCACCGTAGCCGGTGCCGTCGCAGTCGCAAGTATCAGGGGCGACGCAGGCGCCGCCGTTCTGGCACGGGGTGGTGCAGGTCGGGGTCTCGCAGGTGGCGCCCTCGTAGCCGGTGCCGTCGCAGTCACAGGTGTCGGGGCCGATGCAGACGCCGCTGTTGGCGCAGGGGCTATTGCAGATGGGGGTCTCGCAGACGCTCCCGCTGTAGCCCGTGTCCGAGCAGTCGCACGCGCCGGAGACGCAGGCGCCGCCGTGCTGACAGGCCGGGTCGCAGAAGGCGCCGGCGGGCAGCCCCGCGGCGAAGTGGTACGCGAAGGTCAGCTCCGCGCCGCCCGTCCCGGTGTAGGTCGTCGTGACTGAGGCGCCCGGGTCGCCGAAGGTCAGGGGCTCGGAGCCGCAGGTGGCGTCGAGGGCCACGTCCCACTGGATGTAGGGGTAGACGGCCCCGGCGGCGATGACGCCGTTGACGACGTTGTCGCCGTCGTCGTCGGCGTCGTCGGCGGTGGCGCGGGTGCGCAGGCGACAGGCGGAGACGCCGGGCAGGACGCCGAGGGCGACGTTCCAGTACGACTTCTGCGCGGGCGCGCCGCCGCTGGTGAGGGACTCCGTGCCCTGGTAGGTCGCGGCCTGGAAGAGGTAGGCGTCCGGATCCGTCGCCCCGACGGTCTCGACCGCGGCGCAGCCGATGAGGTCCCCGGCGGTGCAGAGGTTTCCGGGACCGGCGGTCGGGTCGATGCGGAGGTCGGCGGTGAAGTCGACGCCGCTGTTCGGCGCCGTGCAGTCGAGGGCGATGGGGTCGAGGTAGAGGTCCGTCGCCACGTCGACCGTCGGTCCGGCCGTGCAAGCGAGGCCGAGCACGATCGTGCGCGCGCGCTGGCCGTTGTCGTCGAAGAGCAGCGTGATGTCCTCGCCCGCCTCGCAGCCGTCGCCGTCGTCGTCGTAGCAGCAGTCGAGCTTGGCGGAGCAGAAGATGTCGTTGAAGTTCACGGCGATGTCGAAGAACCCCTGCTGGGCCGGCCGCATGAGCGCCACGTCGAACCGGGCGAAGGCGTCGGCGTTGGGCTGGCAGGTGATGACGCGGGTGAGGGGGGTGGTCTCGGTCGGGTTCTGGAAGGGGACCGGCGTCCCGGTGACGGCGCCTGCGCCGCTGTCCGAGCCGGAGGCGAAGGTCCCCGGATCGGTGACGGTGGCCGCGTAGATGCCGACGACCCAGACCTTGACGGTGTTCTCCGCGGCCGCCGGGTCGGCGTCGCACGGGCCGAGGTAGCTCGCCGAGCCGGCGCCGTCGCCGTAGCCGCTCGAGGTGATGCGGCGCTGCCAGACGACCGCGCTCGCGCCGTTGACGACCTCGAGATCCCAGACGGCGTCCCCGACGCCCTCGAGGTTCAACGCCGCGATGTCGATGGCGACCGCTGGCCCGTCGACCTCCCCCGTGCCGTCGGGCTCGGGCTCACCGCTGCACGCGGCGAGGGCAGTGGCGAGGATGGCGGCGGCGATGAGGGACGACATGGACCGGCGTGCTGAGGTCATGACGAGCTCCTGAGCGCGGCTCCGGGTGACCGGAGCGCGGGCGGACTGGGCGAGCGTGCTGTTGCGGAATTCGCAGGACTCCACAGATGTAGCCGGCAGCCCCGCGCAGCGTCAATCGACGACCGCAGCGCACACGCCGGGCGCGGCGTGGTCCCGACCGCCCCGTCTTCTTGGCCCGCGGACATCCCGGCCAACCCGGTCGGCCCGGGGTCGTCTCGGCCGCCCACTCGGCCCACGGTCTTCGCGACCGACCTGTCGCCTCTCGACGCTCAGGGGCAGAGCTGGTCCACGAAGGCCTGGCAGGCGGGCTCGTCGTCGCTCAGGACCGCGTCGCGCATGGCCTCGCGCTCGGTGAACGGGGGGCAGCTCGCCTCGGCGGGGACGCAGCCGATGCCGCCGACCTCGCTGCAGGTCGTCCCGCAGCTGACGTAATAGCCGCAGGGATAGGCCGACGACCTGCACGCGTCGTCGCTGGTGACGTTGCAGGCTTCGCCCGTCTCCCGCAGCCGCTCGCAGGCCGACGGACCGTCCGCACACCCGGACGCCGACGCGACGAGCGCTGCGAGCGCGACGAGGTAGCTGCGAACAGACACGACGGGCATCACTCCCCTGCTTCGAACCGCCCCGCGAGGTCCGTCGAGGCGGCGTGAGGATCGGTCAGCGCCGGACGGATGTCGAGCCCCTCGTGCGACCGGCCGGCGGGCTCAGCCGTTGGGGTTCGTCACGCGGCCGACGAAGAGGATGAGCCCCGTCTCGAGGTCGCGGATGAAGTAGAGGAACGGCCGGTCGAAGACGATCTTCGGCGGCGTCGACTCGATTCCGCCGAAGGACGTCGCGGCCACCGCGGTCGTGCCCTCCTCGTCGACCTCGACGTAGACCTCGTGCGCCACGTTGTCGGGAGCGAGCCCTCCGCCCGCGCTCATCCCCGAGAAGTCGGCCAGCTCGTCATCGAAGATGCGCCCCATCCCCAGGTCGGCCAGCGGTCCGCCGAGCCACGTCTTGTCGCGGTAGGAGAAGCGCGGGAGCTCGACGGTGAGCGTCTGCTCGTGGAGGCCGGTGACGACCTCGTCGAGCAGCGCCGGGTCGAGCCGGCCCTCGAGCGCCGACAGGTCATCCGGCAGGACCAGCAACATCGCGACGCGGCCGCCGAGGTAGGGCAGCTCCACCGCCTCCCAGCCCGCGCCGCGGCCGTGCGCGAACCACGCCTCCTGGCTCATCATCTCGACCTCCGTCGGGAGCCCGGCGAAGGGCGCCGGGTGGGTCTCCGAGCGCGAGAAGGGCTCCTTCCACCTGGCCTTGAAGAAGACCGCGTTCGTCAAGATGAGCCGGGTGTCGCCCCGGATGCTCCCCGGCGCCAGCAGCTCCTCGATGTAGCCTCCCGTGCGGCCGCTCACCCAGTGGTTGATGATCTTCACCGCCTCGTTCGGCGCCGCGGCGAAGTCGACCACGTGCGCCCCCGCGCCGTAGCAGCGCGCCAGCGTGTCCAGAAACGCCTGCTCGAACACCTGGTCGCGCTGGAGCCACACCGCGTTGGCGATGTTGAGCCGCCCCCCGCTGGTGTTCGCCCGCCGCGTGACCCCGAGGTCGAGGGCGCCGAAGGCCGGGTGGAAGCGCTCGGCGGCGAGCCCGGAGCCGAGCACCGCGGCCATCTCGTCCGCCGTCTCCCCAGCCGCCCCGGCGTAGGCCATCGCCATCGTGATCGCCACGCTGTACGGCGACAGCCCGATGTTCCCGCCGCCGTCGTCATCGACGACCGCGGCGTAGAGGTCGAGCGCGAAGGCGTTGTGGCCCGCGACGACCGCCGAGACCTCGTCAGCCGAGACGTCGGGCCGCTGGTCACGCTCGAGGGCAGAGCCGACGAGCGTCGGGTCGAACGCCGTGGTCTCTTCGTCACAGGCGACCGTGAGCGAGGCGCTCGCGGCGAGGAGCGAGGCGAGCGCGAGGCGGGCGAGGCGTGAGCGGTTCTTCATCGGACGTCTCCCGTCGCGAGGTGGGACGCGGTCCTCGCGACCTCAACACGCTCGCACCCCGGGGGGCCCGCGTCACGGCCCTACGGGTTCGGAATCCCGGTCACTTGCGCGAACCGAAAAGGGAAACGCCGCCCGGACCGAGGTCGGGGCGGCGTTCCGTTGTCGCCTCAGGCGGGGGGCCTCACTCGGCGGGGTTGGCCACCCGGCCGACGAAGAGGATGGCGCCGGTCTCGACGTCGCGGATGAAGTAGAGGAACGGGCTGTCGACGGCGACGGCGATCGGGTCCGGCGGGACCGAGGTCGTCCCGACGATGACGGCGGTGGCCGCCGCGGCCTCGGTGCCGTGCTCGTCGAGCTTGATGAAGGCCTCGTGGAGGACACCGCTGATGAACAGATCGTGGCCGCCGTTCATCCCCGAGAAGTCCGCCGCGCCCGGGCTGAAGGCGTCGCTGATGCCGAGGTCGGCGAGCGGGCCGCCCATGTCCGTGGTCTTGCGGTACTCGAACTTCGGGAAGCTCAGCGCGATGCGGGTGCTCGTCAGCTGCTCGTCGACCGCCGCCAGGGCCGCCCCGTCGAGGCCGGCCTCGAAGGTCGCCAGATCGTCCGGCACGACGACGAGCATCGCCACCTCGCCGCCATCGTAGGGCAGCTCCACCGCGCGCCAGCCATCACCCGCGGCGTACGCGTGGTAGGCCGTCCCGTGCATCGTCGGCACCTGCACGTCGCCGTCGGCGGCGTGGAACGTCTCGTCGGTCGTCAGGTCCTCGTCGAACTGCGTCTCCCACGCGGCGTTGAAGTAGACGGCGTTGGTCAGGACCAGGCGCGTCCCGGAGGTGATGCTCCCCTCGGGCAGCAGGTTCGGGATGCGCGCCTCGGTCTGCTCGCTCACCCACTCGTTGATGACGAGCCGCGACGGGTCCGGCGCGGTGTCGAAGTCCATCAGCCGCACGCCCGCGCCGTAGCTCAGCGCCAGCGTATCGAGGTAGCTGTCGAGGAAGGCGTAGTCGCGCTGCGCCCAGGCCGCGTTGACGACGCGCAGGCGGAAGGGCTCGCCGTCGGCCCCGTCGGCCCCCTCGCCCCGGCTCGAGAGCGCCAGATCCAGGGCGTTGAACGCCGGGTGGAGCTGCGTCTGAGGCAGGTCGAAGTGCATCGCGTCGGCCATCTGCGTCGCCGTGTCGCCCGCGGCGCCGGCGTAGGTCATCGCCAGCGCGACCGACACGCTGTGCGGCGAGAGGACGAGGTTCCCGTCATCGGCCGCGAGATTTCGGTACAGGTCGAGGGCGAAGGCGTTGTTGCCGTCGACAGCGGCCGCCAGATCGGCGGGCGGGACGTTCGGATCGGTGTCGCGCTCGAGGGCGGACTGCGCGACGTCGACGTCGGTCTTGTCGGGGCCGGCCGCCGTGGTTCCGCCATCGTCACAGCCGACCGCCAGCGCGAAGGGCGCCGCGGCGATGAGGGCGAGGAGCGTGCGGGTCATGTCGGGCTCTCCAGGGTCTGGGGGACGCGGGGGCAGCGTCGGTTGCTCCAGAGTACGAAGCAAGCCCCGTGCCAGTCCCGAGGCCCACCAGAACGGCGTCCTACAGGCTCGCGGCGACTGCAGTGTGCAATTTTTCCACACCCGTGAAGCGAGCGGCCGATCGTCACTCCGCGAACCGGGCCTTCAGCGCCTTCAGGTACGCCGCCGCGCTCTTCTTGCGGGCGCGGTTGATGGCGCGGGTCAGGCGCTTGCCGTGCGCCTCGAGCGCCGCGTAGTTGCACGCCTTGTCGGCCCGTCGGAACCACACGTCGGTCACGTTGCGGCCGGAGTTGACGTAGATGAGCTCGTAGCTCTTCCCCCAGGACGGATCGTGCTTGGCCATGTACTTGCCGACGCAGGCGCGGAACTTCTCCTCGGCGGCCGTGTACTTGTCGACGATGTCCTTGTCGGCCGGCCCCGCCATGCTCAGCGCGTGGTCGAGGTCCTCGGCGGTCTTCACCGGCGGGTGGCGGCGCGGCAGGGCGACCGCCTCCGGCCGCTCGCCGGACAGCGCCGCCAGCGCGACCTCGTGCCGGGTCCCGTCGAAGCGGGCGACCGTCGCCACGCCGTCGCGGATCCCGATGAGCGCCAGCGGCTCGTGGGCGACCAGCTCTCCGTCCGCCTCGCCGAGCCAGACGAAGAGCCGCTCGGGCGCCTCGAGGAAGAAGCGCTCGACCGAGGTCTTGCCGTAGAACGGGTAGTGGTAGCCGAGGCGCCGCTCGTTCACCGCGAGCTCGTCGGGGATCGCGACCGGCGCCGCCATCGGGTCGGGCTTCCGATCGAGCCGTCGCGCGATGGTCACGATGGGAGCGCCGGCCTCCTTCTGCTCCTTCTGCAGCACGAACACGGCCCACGTCTTGTTCGCCCTGGCGGGCAGCGCGACCTTCGTCGTCTCGTCGCAGTTCCAGTCGCGGTAGGGCTTCACGTCCTCGAGCGGGCCATAGACGATCAGCTTCGGCGTCTTGCCCCGATGCCGGAGCGGCTCGAGCGACACCGGCCCCAGATCCTCGCTCGTCTTGACGAAGAAGCTCGGCGTCCGCGGCATGTGCCAGCACATCCCGAGGCGGTGCGGCGCCCACTCGACCGGCTTCAGCGTCGAGGGCAGCGCCAGCGGCGCCTCGAGCGCGCCGAGCTCGTAGGTCGGCGCGCTCGCCGGCGAGAACCGGCGGGGCCGATCGTCGGCCTCGATCACCACCTCGAAGGGCGCGTCGTCGTCATCTTCCGGGCGCCAACCCCACAGGACGTACTCCTGATCCGCCTTCAGGTGGTAGGCGCTGCGGCTGTCGGTCTTCATGCACCCGCCGCGCGGGTTCGTCAGGTAGAGCGAGCGCCCGCGGGCCGCGGCGATGGTCCACTTCCCGTCGGCCTTCGCCGGCAGCCGCGCCAACGGCGTCATCCCGGGCCGCCCGCACGCCACCCCGGCCAGCTCCGGGCGGAACCCCGAGCCCCCGGGGAAGCTCAGCCAGCGCGGGTTGTCCGGGGCGTCGGGGTCGAGGTCGAGCAGCGGCGCCGCGGCGACGGCCGCGTCGGCCTCGATCCGCGCGCGCTTCGGCATCTCGACGCGGATGTTGGCGCCGACCCCGATGGAGCTGCTGAACAGGTAGACTTCGTAGGTCCCCGCCGGCCAGTCGTTGTAGTAGGCGACCCCGCCCTTCACGCAGACGTAGGGCGAGCCCTCGGCCGGCATCACGAGCACCGCCGGCGCGTCGATCCAGACCCGCAGGTCGGTCATCGGCTCGGTCAGCGTGAACGTGAACGCCGGCACCTCGGTGGTGAAGGACGTCCCGCAGCCGCGGAAGCGCGACGTCACGGAGACGTCGCCGTTCTTCATCTTCACCCGCGTCTCGTACGGGTGCGGCGTGAACGTCGGGCCGATGGTCGGGCCCGTCACCGGCCCCGTATCGGGGAACTTCTCGGCCGCCGCCACCGGGACGAGCAGCGTGGTGAAGAGGAGCGCGAGGGGGAGGCGAGCGAGGCTGATGGTCTTCATGGCGACGGCATCCTATCGGTCGCCGCCCTCAGGTCCACCTCGGAGTTGCGCTGCGACACCCCGGCACGAAGCGTTCGGCTCCGACAGCGGCCCAGCCCGTCGCCTACACGAGCGCCTTCCGCATGTGCCGGTGCGGGATCGACACCTCGGTGAAGGGCTCGCCGTAGACGCTGTAGCCGAGGCGCTCGTAGAAGCCGAGCGCGACCTGACGGGCGTGCAGCGTGATCTCGCGCACGCCGTCGGCGAGGACCCGCCGCTCGACCTCGGCGACGAGCGCGCGCCCGACGCCCTGCCCCTGTAGCGTCGTGTCGACCGCCATCTGCATGAGCTGCCCGGTCCCGCCGTCGTCGACGCGGAAGATGACGCAGCCCACGACCTGATCTCCGGCCTCGGCGACCAGGTGCAGGCAGCGCTCCTCGGCGGCGTTGACCTCGCTGCCGGGCGGCATGCCGAGCGGATCGCGCAAGAGCCGCCAGCGGAGATCCCGCTCGCCCGCGTAGCCGGGGTCGTCGAGGTCCGGCGCGACCCACCGCAGGACCAGCGCCGCGCCGTCGTCGGGGGCGGTCACGGCGTCACCCTCCGCGCCTCGAGCCAGTCGTGGAAGCCCTTCATCAGCGACTTGTACCAGAGCGCCCCGAGGACCTTGGAGCCGCGCCCCGTGGGGTGCGCCAGGTCGCCCGCCGCGAGCCCGCTGTCGTACCAGGTCCCGGCGGAGCCCTCGCCGCCCATCGCGTCGAAGATCGAGTACCAGGCGCAGCCCTTGGCCAGGGCCGCCCGCTTCTGCGCCGCCATCAGCTCGTACATGCGCGGGACCGTCCGGATCTTGCCGCGGTGCCGCTCGCCGTGGTCGAGGGGGCTCATCACCAGGCACGAAGCCTCGGGGCGCCCCTTGCGGAACCGCTCGATGACCTGGCCGAAGGCCTCCTCGTAGACCTCGAGGCGCGTCTTGTCGGGCAGCGCGTTGCCGCCGTACATCAGGATCATCAGATCGGGCTGGCGCTTGTCGATCTGGCCGACGAAGTGGTCCTCGTCGGCGAAGAGCTGCCGCGCCGCGCGGGCACCGACGATGCCGATCCCGTCGTAGACGACGCCGGGGACCGCGCGCTCGACCACGGCGCCGAAGACGCGGGTCGCGCCGCCGCCGACGTTGCGGATCTTGAAGCTGTGCTCGCCGTCGGGGACCTCGAAGACGGCGACCTTGTCCGCGGGCGCGCCCTCGGAGGTCTCGATGACCGCCTTCTCCTCGCCGTCGACGCTGACCTGGAGCTGCCCGCCCCGCTCCTCGGCGGCGTACCAGACCTCGAAGCGGCTCGCGGCCTTCCCGACGGGCCCGTCGGTCACCGTCTTCCACTCGGCCCACGCGCCGAGGTAGCCGACGGCGCCGACGCCGCCGTAGCCGTAGCGGCCGTCCTTGGCCTGCTTGCGGATGAACTCCTGGGTCTTCCAGCCGCTCGACTCCCAGGCGATGTCCTTCTGGCGGTACCAGGGGTTGCCGGAGGCGACGAGCGAGTACCCGTGCCCGGCGTCGCCGAACTGGCGCTGGAGGAGCTTGCGCGCCGCCGCCGTCATGCCGTCCGCCGCGATGGCCGAGTCCCCCCACTGGGAGATGCGGGTGATGGCGCCGTCCTCTTTGAGGGCCGTCTTCGCCAGCGACGTGTAGAAGTGCGCCATCGCGCCGCTGGGGTCCTCGATCTCGGCGGTGATGCCCTCCCAGGCCTCGGGCGGGATGGCGATCCGCGCGAAGGGATCCGGCGGCGGCGCCGGGGTCGTGTCGACCGGCTCGGACGGCGCGGCGTCGGCGGTCGACTCGGCGTCGGCCTCATCGGTCGAGCCCGCGTCCGCGACCTCCGTCGGCCCGGCGTCGGCGTCGCTGGTCGGGGCGCGGGTCTCCGGCGCGACCAGGTCCAGCGGCACGACGAGGTCCGCCCCGTCGTCGTCGCCGTCGGCCGCGAGCGCGGCCAGGGGGGCGGCGGCCTCCGCGGGGACGCCGGCCGAGTTGAGCCGCGTCATCCCGGCCTCGGCGACGGCGACGCCGGCGTCGGTGGTGTTGAAGAGCTTGCTGAACGGGAGATCGTCGCCGGGCACCCAGGCCCGCAGCTCGGCGACCGTGGTCAAGACGCCCGGCCCGTCCGCGAGGCACTGGGTTCGCGTGTCCTCGCAGGCCTGGGCCGCGGCACTCTCAGCGTCGACGCCCTGCATGCAGGTGGTGTAGTCGCGCGCACACGCCTCGGCCGGCTCGGCGGGCTCGCCCGTGAAGGCGATGACCGCGTACGGGACCGCGACGATGGTGAGGATACCGACGAAGCCCAGCGCCGCGCGCAGGACACCGGGGGGCAGCCCGTCGACCGGCGGGTCGGTCGCGTCGGGGGTCTTGATCTCGAAGAAGGTCGCCATGAATCACCGCCTCGCTGCTAGAAGCGGAAGTACTGGAAGGGGACGGGGCGCCCGGAGGACAGGAGCGCGACCACCAGGATGGTCGCTCCGACCAACAACCCCTGCGCGTAGGCGGGCATTCGCCGGAACGCGACGAAGCTCGCCTCGGTCCACCGGCGCGGGGTCCAGTGCCAGAGGTAGCTCCCGATGAGGATGAACCACAGGAGCGGGGTCATCACCGTGACCGCGTCGTAGGTCCCCTGGCCGAGGGCCGTGCCCACCGCGCCGACCATGCCGAAGGGGTCGCCGTCGGGCTTCTGCGCCTCGATGCCGGCCCGGAACAGGATGCGGGCGAACATCACGAAGTGCAGGGTCAGCGCGACCCGCCAGGTCACGCCCCACCAGTCGAGCTTCAGCTTGATCCCCAGGCGATCGCGGCGCTTTCGCAGCATCCGGTTGATGATCATCGCGCCGGCGTGGAGGCCGCCGTAGATGACGTAGGTCCAGTGCGCGCCGTGCCAGAGGCCGATGAGCAGGAAGGTCACCAGCAGGTTCCGGTAGACCATCAGCGGCTTCCCGCGCCCGCCGCCGAGGGGATAGTAGAGATAGTCGCGGAGCCAGGAGCCGAGGGTCTTGTGCCAGCGGCGCCAGAAGTCCTGGACGCTGGTCGCCTTGTAGGGGCGGTCGAAGTTGTCGGGCAGGTGGAAGCCGAAGAGCAGCGCCGAGCCAATGGCGATGTCGGTGTAGGCCGAGAAGTCCATGTACATCTGCATCGTGTAGCCGTAGAGGCCGAGCATGACGTCCATGGACGAGAGCAGGTCGGGGTACTCGAAGGCGCGCTCGACGAGGTTGACGCCCAGGTAGTCGGCGATGGCGACCTTCTTGAAGAGGCCGATGGCGATGAGCCACATCGCGCGGCTGGCCTGCTGGGTCGTCAGGTAGGGCCGGCGGCCGACCTGCGGCAGGAAGTCGACGGCGCGGACGATGGGGCCGGCGACGAGCTGCGGGAAGTAGCCGACGAAGAAGGCGAAGCGGGTGAAGTTCAGCTCCGCGGGGCACCGCCGGCGGTAGACGTCGATCGAGTACGACATCGTCTGGAAGGTGTAGAAGCTGATGCCGGCCGGGAGCAGGATGTCGAGCCGGCTGAAGGTCAGGTCGGCGCCCATCGTGTTGGCGACGCCCACGAAGGACTCGTAGAAGAAGTTCGAGTACTTGAAGACGCCGAGGAGCCCGAGGTTCACCATCAGGCTGATGACGAGCCAGAGCTTTCGGACCCCGTCGCGGTCGTCGTGCTTCGTCATCTGCCAGCCGGCCACGTAGTCCGTGACCGTCGAGCCGAGGATGAGGAAGAGGAAGTACGGGTTCGACGCGGCGTAGAAGACCCAGCTCGCGACGAGCAGGAAGATGATCCTCAGCGCCCCCGCCCTGGCCAACATCCAGTAGATGAGGAACACGAGCAGCAGGAAGATGCCGTATTCCAAGCTGTTGAAGGCCATGGACTTTACCCACTCCGCGCGCCGCTTCGGGGCGGCCGCTCGCCGGGGCGAGGTTGGAGAGCGGCCGACGAGCAGACGGTCGGCGTTTCGACGGGGCGACGCGCGGCGGTTGCTTTAGTGGCCGGTCGCGCGAACGTCAAGACGGACGAAGGAGGCGCCCGATTCCGGGGCTCTCGGACGCGGCTCAGGGCGCGGCGCGGATGCTCGCGGTGCCCGGCGTGGGCAGGCCGAACGGGTGCGGGAGTGTCGCTTCGTACGGGGTCATCAGGGCGTCCATGAAGAGCTGCCCGATGCGCTCGTAACCGCGGCGGGTGAGGTGCACGTAGTCGTGGGCGGCCATGGGATCGTCGGCGTTGACCCAGCTGACCATGGAGAGATCGCCGCCCATCGCGGCAGCCCAATCCCAGTAGGCGCAGCCGTAGCGGTGCGATACACGGCGCTGCACCTCGATGACGGCCTCCTGGCGGGGGCGCGGCAGGAACGACAAGCGCGTCTCGCCGTCGTCGCCCTTCTCCTCGACCTTCACCGGCCGGTCCGAGGGGCCGACGTAGATGCACGAGGCCTGGGGCATCAGCGAGCGGACGCGGGCGATGACGAGGTCGAGGCGCTTCTCGTACCGATCGATGGGCTCGTCGGTGTCGCCGGTGGCGTTGGTCCCGTAGGCCAGCACGATGAGGTCCGGGTCGCGGCGCGCGAGGTGGTCGGCGAAGATGCGCGGGTCCCACTCGAGCTGGGTGGCGGCGCGGGCGCCGTTGATGCCCATCGAGTCCATCACGACCCCGGCGACGTCGCGGTCGAGGGCCACGCCGAAGAGGGTGACGGGGCCGTTGCCCTTGGGCCGGATCTCGACCACGTGGCTGTCGTCGGGGACGTTCAGGACGGCGTAACCGGGGCCGGCCTCGTCGGCCTTGGTGCGCACGCGGTGCTTCTTCTTGCCGTCGACGGTGATGGTGAACTCGCCGCCCTTCGGCTGCTTCCAGTAGAAGACCTCGATGCGCGAGGCCGTACGGCCGAAGGGGCTCTTGCGGGCGGTCTCGACCTTGGCCCAGTCCCGCTTGCTGTCCGAGGTGAAGGAGATGCCGGCGAGCCCGTAGACCCCGTCGTCCCGAGAGCGCGTACGGCTGACCCAGTAGCTGTCCCAGCCCTTCGAGTAGCTGATGTTCGCGTCGCGGTTGTAGTAGTCGCGCCAGGGGCTCGCGGGGACCAGGAAGCCCAGCCCGGCGTCGCCGTAGCGGCTCTTGAGCTGGTGGCGCATGACCAGGGTGAAGCGGTCGCCCGCGACGTGGCTGGCGCCGAAGACCGCGATGCGCGTCTGGCCCTCGCCACGGGCCGTCGCCGTCAGCGAGCGGTAGAAGTGCCGCAGCGCCACCCCGGAGGGGTCCTCGATCGGGGTCGGGATGCCGAGGGAGTCGGCGGGGACCGGGTCGAGGGGCGGCGGGATCGGGGTCGGCTCGGCCGCCGCGACGCTCGGGGCGACGGCGGTCAGGGTCAAGGCGGCGCACCCCAGGAAGAGCGCGCGCCCGAGCCGGCGGGGAGCCCGGACGGGCTCCGGGTCGCGAGGGGTCTGGTGGTCGGCTGGCGCGGTCATGGCGTGGTAGTATCCGGGGAGCAGGGCGGTGAGGCAATAAAACCCGATGCCTCCGGCCCTCAACGGCGGAAGCGAACGATGGATTTCCTCGCACCCGGACCCAGGAGCCACGCCCACCGCGACCGGACCGCGCTCGGCGTCCTGCTCACCGTCACGCTCGTAGCGCAAGGCTGCGGGCGGGAGCCGGTTCGCCTCGAGGACCCCGCGCCCGCCGGCACCACCGCGATCGCGCCGCGCCCCAACGTCACCCAGCCACCCGCGGAGGAGCCCATGCATGCCGAGCGCCGAGAGCGGATGGTCCGCACCCAGATCGTCTCCCGCGGGGTCCGCTCGCCGCTCGTCCTCGACGCCATGCGCGCCGTCCCGCGCCACCGCTTCGTCCCCGAGGAGCTCGTCGACGAGGCCTACGCCGACACGCCGCTGCCCATCGGCCATCGGCAGACCATCTCCCAGCCCTACATCGTCGCGCTGATGACCGAGCTCGTGCGGCCCACCAAGGACAAGCGCGCCCTCGACGTGGGCACCGGCAGCGGCTACCAGGCGGCGGTCCTCGCCGAGATCGTCGACCACGTCGACTCCATCGACATCGTCTGCCCCCTCGCCGAGCAGGCCCGCGAGCGGCTGACCGGGCTCGGCTACGACAACGTCACGATCCGGTGCGGCGACGGCTGGGCGGGGTGGCCCGGCGGCGGGCCGTACGACATCATCGTCGTCGCGGCGGCCCCCGAGGAGATCCCCCCGCCGCTCCTCGCGCAGCTCGCCGTGGGAGGGCGCCTGGTGATCCCCGTCGGCGTGGGCGACCAGGAGCTGATCCTGGTCGAGAAGGGCGCCGACGGCGCGCTCGAGCGCCGCTACATCACCGCGGTCCGCTTCGTCCCGATGACCGGGCGCGCCCAGGACGGCGATCCCGAACGCGAGTGACCGGTCGAAAACCTCTCACCCCCGGGAAGGGGCCTCGGGGGGCGTGGGTTGTGACAGGCGACCGCTTCTCCGGTGCGACGTCTCCCTCCTCTTGACGTGGTTGTCCCCCCGGCGGCTCCCCGAGCCACCGTGCACCGGAGAGGCGGTAATGTTTCCCCCGCCTCCCGCTCAGGGCACGCAGCTCAAGACCACGAGGCCGTCGCCGGCCTTGAAGGGCGCGGTGTTGAAGTTCCAGTGGCCCTCTCCGGTCCAGTGGTTGCCGTTGTAGACCTTGTAGGCCTGGTAGTCGGCGTCGGCGGTGTTCCCGGGGAGGTCGTCTACCGCGCCGATGGCGCTGCCGCCGACGGGGACCAGGGAGCTCCCGCCGAGGCCGTTGGTCGGGTTGGCGCTCTGTCCGTCGGCGCCGCCGGGGAGCGAGCCCGCGCCGTTGCCCTCGCCGCCATAGCCGGGGGTGGACCCCGTCGCGCCGCCGCCCGCGCCCGCGACGAGGAGCTGCGTCGTCCCGCGCCACACCTCGCTCGACCCGGCGCCCGTGCCGCCGTTGATGTTCCCGGCGCTCTGCGCGGGAGGCAGCGCGTTGTAAACGGTGAGGGAGCCGCTGTTGTATTGGCTCACCATCGAGCTGTTCGCGAGGTGGATGCCGCCGCCGCCGACGAGGACCTCGAGGCTCTCGCCGGGGGTCACGCTGATGACGCCGGTCGCGAAGCCACCGCCGCCGCCCGCGCCCGCCGCGCCGCGCCCGCCGCCGGCGCCCCACGCCTTGATCTCGAGCTGAGCGCAGCCGGCGGGGACGATGAACGCCTGAGTGTCTCCGGTGTAGAGGCAGGCCGGGCCGCAGACCGCCGCGTCGCAGGTGGGCCCGCCGAACCCGGTGCCATCGCAGTCACAGGTGTCGGGGGCGACGCAGTCGCCGCCGTTCTGGCAGGTGTCGCTGCAGGTCGGGACATCGCAGGCCGACCCGCTCCAGCCGGCCTCGCAGGAGCAGCTGTCCGCGGCGACGCAGGTGCCGTGTTCGCAGCCCTGGCTGCAGGTGATGTAGGGTCGGCTCACGAGGGTCCCGTCGTTGCCGAAGCGGTGGCGGAGGTAGATCGGCGCGTCCCCCCAGGTGAACTGGTTTGGCGCCGACAGGTAGCCGACGTAGTGGGTCTCGACCTCGCCGCCGCCGTCGTCGACGGCGTGGCTGCCGCAGATCCGGCCGCTGTCGCTGAGCGGCGCGCTCCAGTCGATCACCGGATAGACGCTGTCCGCCGGCAGCGGGAAGCCGTCGTCCTCGAGGGGGAAGGCCGTCGAGGCGGCCGTCGCGCGGAGCGTCAGCGAGCACGCCCCGGCGGCGCCGAAGCGATCGGCGTCGAGGCCGAAGGCCAGGGTCCAGTAGGCCTTCGCGGCGAGGCCCTCGACGCCTCGGTAGACGGCCGCGGCGAAGAGGTAGTCGTCGTCGTTCGCGTTGGGCGCGGCGGTCAGGTCGACCGTCCCCAGCTCCCCTGCGCCGACGACGACGTCGGCGAAGTTGGCGCAGCTGATGACCGGATCGTCCATGTAGAGCCAGGTCGGGCCCGCGACGGCGCTGGTGCAGGCGAAGCCGACGACGGCGGTGAGCTCGCGCGCCCCGCCGTCGGGGTTGTGGAGGAGCTCGAGATCACCGCCGCCCTCGTCGTCGAGGCAGTCGAGCTTGGCGGAGCAGAACAGGTCTTCGAAGCTGACCGCGATGTCGAAGAACCCCTGCTCGGCACGGCGCGCGATCGCCAGGTCGAAGCTCACGGCGACGTCGGTGCCCTCGACACAGGTGATCTCCCGCGACACGGGGGTCGGGTCCGCGAAGGAGCCCGCGGCGAGCTGTCCGTTGGCGTCGTAGAGCGCGACGATCTCGAGGATCACGGTGTTGACGCCGGCGTCGGCGTCACAGGTCCCGACGTAGGACAGCGAGCCGGCCCCGTCGCCGTAGGCCGTCGAGTCGAGGGTCCGTGCCCAGACGATCTCGCCGCCGCCCCCCGCGGCGTTGCGGACGGTGATCGTGTAGCGCGCGTTCGTCAGCCCGCTCAGGGACAGCGGGGCGACGTCGATGGCGAGCTGCCCCGTGTTCCCGCGATCGGGGCCGGCGTCGGCGTCGAGGCAGCCGGTGAGGGCCAGAGCCGAGGCCCAGATGACGCAGCGCACGCTTGCGCTCGACGAGCGCACTCCACCCTTGCCCATCAATGATCTCCGACGTTCTTGGGAATCGCGATACCGCAGTGACGGTGTTGGCATTGCGACGCACCGAGGATAGCCCGCGGGGCGTCGGCGGGCAAGGCGCCCTCCCCCCGAAGACGGCCGCGATCGCAGGGACTTCGACGTACCTCGCGGGCGCGATGGCCGTCGCTCCGAGGAGCCGTTTCAGGCCGGCGCCCGTCCTTCGTCCCTCGACCGTCCCTTGAGTCGGAGGAGGTCGATGATCGCGAGGTTGCGGCTGATGGCCCTGTCGATCGCCATGACGGCGCTGCTCTGGCCCGTCGACTCCGGCGCCTCGCGGCCGGCGCCGGTCTCCGCGGTGACGAACGCGCGGCACCTGCCCCCACCCACGCCCGGGCTCGTGGCGGCTCAGACCGCGCGCAACCAGCTCGAGGACTGTTTCCGCTACGCGGCCGCGATCGCGGCGCTGTCACCTGGCGCGCGTCCCGACCACGCCCGCGACGTCGCCCGGGTCGACGAGCTCGCCGAGTCCCTGGGCCTCCGGCTCTGCGCCGCCGGTGACGCCTACGCGTGCGCGCGCACCTCGGTCGCCATCGGGCTCGGGGAGCGCCCGGCCCGGCGCCGGGACGACGAGCGCGCGGCCGTGCTCGCGGCGCGGTCGCTGAAGCTCCAGCGCGACGCCTGCCGAGTGGGTGAGGCGGGGCGGTGCGCCCAATGGTCCGACGTCACGCGCAACTGGCTCTACACCGTCCCAGCGGACGGCCAGACCGAGCTCGCCCGCGCCCTCGCCTACCGCGCGTGCGAGCTGGGGGCCGCGGACGGCTGCCTGGCCCTCGCGGTCGCCATCCGCGGGCGCCTCGTCCCCTTCGCCGAGGAGCTCGCGGGCGACGTCGCGGCCCGGGCCCTGGCCCTCGCGAGGCGGGACTGCGAGGCCGGGCGCCCCGACGGCTGCCGGACGTGGCGGGATCTCATCGACGAGGGGCTGGTGGAAGGAGACCGTCGGCGCGTCGTCGAGCGCGCCTGCGCCGCCGGCTCCGGCGCGAGCTGCGCCCACCTCGGCACCATCAGCGACCTGGACCACGGGATGGAGATGATGCGGGCCGCCTGCCACAGCAGCGTCCGCCTCCGCCCTGCCTCTCCGATCCGGCCGCGGGAGGACGCGGAGCTGTAGGCGGCTCTCAGCTCGGGCGGCGGGGGGACGGGGGCTTGCGCTTCGGGAGCGCACGCTCGACGCGGAGGCGATCGAGCAGGAGCAGCCAGGCCTTGTGCCGGATCTTGTCGAGCTGGCCGCGCTCGACCGCGTCGCGGACGCCGCAGTCGGGCTCGGTCTCGTGGAGGCAGTCGACGAAGCGGCAGCGCTGGACGGCCTCGCGGAAGCCCGGGAAGCGCGCCGAGATCTCGGTCAGCTCGAGCCCGTGCAGCGGGAAGGCGCGAATCCCGGGGGTGTCGACGACCAGGCCGCCGCCGGGCCACGGCGCGCCGATGACGTGGCAGGTCGAGACGGTCGTGGTGTGGCGCCCCTTGCCTGTCTTCTCGTTGACGGCCGCGGTGACGAGCTCGGCGCCGGGCACCAGGACGTTGAGGAGCGTGGACTTCCCGACGCCGGAGTGCCCCATGACGACGCTGAGGCCGGTGGCGATCAGCTCGCGCAGGGCGTCGACGCCGTCGCCCCGGACGGCGCTGACCTCGACCACCGGGTAGCCGAGGGCGGCGTGGGCCCGGAGGCGCTTCATGGCGGCCGCGGCGTTCGGCAGATCGACCTTGTTGACGACGAGGACGACCTCGATCGGCTCGTCACCGACGGCGCACAGGATTCGATCGATGAGCCCCGCCCGCGGCGGCGGCTCGACCGAGCTGACGATGACCAGGCGGTCGACGTGGGTCGCCACGGTGAGCGGCTTGTGCGGCGAGATCGGGCGCTGGAGCGTCCGCTCCCGCTCGGCGAGCGCCGTGATCGTCGCATCGCCGCCGACGTCGTCGAAGGTCGCGCGGTCGCCGACGACCGGCGTGGTCCGATCCCGCGGGGGTCGGCAGCGGACGCGCTCTCCAGTGTGATCGACGAGGACCGTGGCCAGCATCCCGTGGACCTCGACGATGGTCCCGTGACGGGCGCCGCTCACGCGCGGGGCCGCTCCAGCGGCGAGGTCGGGCGGGTGGGAGTCGCGATCATGCCGCCCTTGTGGTCATGTGGCGTTGCCTTGTCAAGCGATGGCCCGCTGTGGCTTGCTCCAAGCCCGCCTCCCACGTTAAATCAGGACCCCTCGTAGGAGCGAAGGAGCGCGCCTTGTCCCAGTCCGCCGTTCGGGCATCCCTCTTCGCGGTCGCCCTCGTCCTCCCCATGCTCGGGGGGGCGTGCGGTAGCGACATCCGGGGCTCGTCCGACGGCGACGTCACCGACACCGCCGAGCTCGACGCCGACACCACGGTCGACGACAGCGCCCAGCCCGATACCGTCGACGACACCGCGGCGCCCGACACGACCGACGACACCGGCGCGCCCGACACGGTCGACGACACCGGCGCGCCAGATACGGCCGACGACACGGTCGAGCCGGACACCGCCGACACCGTCGAAGCCGACACGGCCGACACCACCGAGCCCGACACCACGCCCCTCGACACCGTCGAGCCCGACACCGAGCCGCCGGTGGACACCTGGGTCCCGCCGGCTCCTTCCCCGGTCCCCGGGGACCTCGTCATCGCCGAGGTCATGATCGACCCGGCCGCCGCCGACGACGTCAAGGGCGAGTGGGTCGAGCTCCTCAGCCTCGCCGACGAGGAGCTCGAGCTCGCCGGCTGCGTCCTGACCAACGGCGGCGCGCAGCAAGCGGTGCTCTCGGCCGAGGCCGGCGACTCCCGCGTCCCCGCCGGCGCCCGGGTCGTCCTCGGCGCCAGCGCCGACACCGCGGTCAACGGCGGCGTCGACGTCGATCTCGCCTACGCCGGCGTGGTGCTGTCGAACTCCCACGGCGCCCTCGTCCTGAGCTGCGACGGCCAGGAGATCGATCGTATCGACTACGACGCCGGCCACTGGGTCATCCTCCCCGGCGTCGCCCTCGCCTACTCCGCGGACGGCGACACCACCGCCGCCGCCAACGACGACCCGACCCGCTGGTGCGAGGCGACGATGGCCTACGGCGACGGGGACCTCGGGAGCCCCGGCGCCGCCAACGCCACCTGCCCCCCGCGCGACGGCGACGTCGATCGCTGCGCGCTGGTGGCCCCGCTCGACTTCTCGGCCTACGAGGGCGACGCGACCTCCCTCTTCGGCCGCATCTACGAGGCCGGCGCGACCGATCAGACCCCGGGCGTCGACCCGATCTACTTCCTGCGCGCGCAGGCCGGCTCGGGCCCGCGCGGCAGCGACCCCTCGGGCGACGACTGGACCTGGGAGGACGCCGTCGGCGCCGTCGCCTGGGACGACGCCAACGCCCCCGGCGAGGACCAGTACGTCGCGGACGTCGGTGGGCTCGCCATCGGGCCCTACGACATCGCCTTCCGCTTCTCCCTCGACGCCGGGGCCACCTGGACCTACTGCGACGCGACCCCCGGCGACGGCGTCTACAGCGTCCTCGACGCCGGGCACCTGACGGTCATCGACAGCCCGTGCGTGCCCAACCCGTGCGACACGCCCCCCGACGCCTGGTGCGACGACGACGTCCTGGTCTCCTACCTGATCCCGGGGGCCTGCGAGGTCGACGCCGGCGCCGCCGACTGCGCCTACACCGAGCACACGACCGACTGCGACTTCCTCGGCGGCCGCTGCGAGGCCGGCGCCTGCGTCGACACGGCGCGCGAGCCGACCGAGGGCGAGCTCGTCATCACCGAGATCATGAAGAACCCGCGGGTCGTCTTCGACCAGGTCGGCGAGTGGGTCGAGCTGAAGAACGTGTCCGACCACCCGCTCGACCTCGCCGGCTGCACGATCCGGGACAACGCCGCCGACAGCCACGAGATCGCGCTCTCGCCGCCCCTCGTCGTGCGCCCGGGCGAGCTGATCGTCCTCGGCAAGAGCACCGACCTCGAGGAAAACGGCGGCGCCCCGGTCGACTACGCCTACGGCGCCGACTTCAACCTCAACAACACCAGCGACGTCGTGACCTTCGAGTGCGGCAGCGCCGTCATCGACACCCTGACCTACCTGACGTCGGGGTGGCCCAACACGACCGGCGCGAGCCTCAACCTCGAGCCGAAGAAGACGACCGCCGCCGACAACAACAGCGGCTCCGCCTGGTGCGTGGGTGTCCTGCCCTACCCCGACGCCGACGGCTCCGAGCTCGGCACCCCCGGCGCCCCCAACAGCGCCTGCCCCGAGCCGATCGACCGCTGCCGCCTCGTCACCCCGGACGAGCTCGACCTCCTCGACGGCGACGCGTTCACAGCCGTCGGCCAGGTCGTCGAGAGCGGCGTCACCACGATCAGCGGCGCGACCGACCCCGACCCGCTGCTCCTCGCCGAGGCCGGCTGGGGCCCCGCCAACACCACCCCCGACGGCGACTGGAGCTGGACCGCCGCGGCCCCCGACGCGACCTGGGAGGACAGCGCCGCCGTCGGCTCCGACCAGTACGTCGCGACGGTCGACGGCCCGATCGAGGCCGGGGACTTCGACGTCGCCTTCCGGTTCTCGGCCGACGGCGGCGTGACCTGGACCGTCTGCGACCTGAACACCGGCACGCCCGGCGAGGACGGCTCCCAGAACGGCTACCAGCTCGACAACGCCGGGCTCCTCCACGTGACCCTCGAGACGGCGTGCAACCCGAACCCCTGCACCGACCCGCCGGCCGGGCTGTGCGACGGTGACGTGCTCGAGACCTTCGAGGCCCCGGGCGCCTGCGCGCTCACCGGCGCGGCCCTCGACACCGCCGAGTGCACCTTCCCCGCGCGAACCGTGGACTGCGCGCTCCTCGGCGGGCGCTGCGAGGCCGGCACCTGCGTCGACGCGGCCGAGCCACCGACCCCCGGCGACCTCGTCTTCACCGAGATCATGCGCCGCCCCGCCGCCGTGGCCGACTTCTTCGGCGAGTGGGCCGAGGTCACCAACGTCTCGACCGCCACCGTGAACCTCGACGGCTGCGTCGTGCGCGACGACGACACGGATCTGCACGTCATCGTGGCCGAGGACGGCGCGCTGCTCGTCGCCCCCGGCGAGCGGATCGTCTTCGGCAAAGACGCCGATCCCGCCACCAACGGCGGTGTCGCCGTCGACTACGCCTGGGGCACGGACGTCACGCTCGGCAACGGCGCCGACGAGCTCGTCCTCGACTGCCCCGACGGGGTCGTGGATCACGTGGCCTGGGGTGGCGAGGGCGTCCCCTTCCCCGACTCCGCCGGCGCGGCGATGCAGCTCACCCCGAGCGCCGAGGACGCCGACGCCAACGACCTCGGCGCGCTGTGGTGCGACGCCATGAGCGCCTACGGCGACGGCGACCTGGGCACCCCGGGGGCGCCCAACGAGGCCTGCGCGCCGGTGGTCGGCGTCTGCCGCTTCGAGGCGCCGGTGACCGCCACCCTGAGCACCGGCGACGCCTACACCGCCGAGGCCCGCCTGCGCTTCCCCGGGCTGACCGACCGGACCCTCGGGACCGACGCCATCGCCGGGGTCCTCGTGGACCTCGGCCTGGGCCTCCCGGGCACCCTGCCGGCCGACGGCGCCTGGTCCTTCGCGCCCGCCGCGCCGGATCCCGACTGGAGCGACGCCGAGGGCTGGGACGCCTGGCTCGCGACCGTCGCGGCGCCCGGCGAGGGCAGCTACCACGCCGCCTTCCGGGTCAGCGTCGACGGCGGCGAGACCTGGCTCTACTGCGACCGCGCGACCGGCGTCGACGGGGAGGACGGCTCGGAGGACGGCTACCAGAGCGACCGCGCCGGGCAGCTCGAGACCACCGACCCGTGCATCGGCGTGGTCTGTGACGCGCCGCCCGAGGCGACCTGCGTCGGCGAGGTCGTCACGACCTTCGACGACAGCGGCACCTGCCTCGCCGGCGAGTGCGACTACCCGCCGATCCCCGGCGAGGACTGCGCCACGCGGGGGGCCGGCTGGACCTGCGCCGACGGCGCCTGCCTCGCCCCGGGCCCATAGCCCGAGCCCCAGTGCCAGTCACTCCGCGGAGACCTGTCGATACGACTCGCGTGTTCACCACCGAGGCGCAAAGACGCAGAGGACCACGGAGAAGCGAGTACGCTGCCGTCTCGGTGAATCCTCCGTGCCCCCTGTGTCCTCCGTGGTGAACAGTCCCATGAGATCGGTCTCTACCGCCAAGCTGCACAGCGGAACGAACCAGCCCCAGCCCCGCCCTTCACGCTGATCGCCCGCGGCGCGCCGCCACGCGCCGCGGGCCTCATCTCCTCCACTCGGCCCCAGCCGCCCGCGATGTCCGTTCAGGAGTCTCGATGACCGTCACCACCGAGCCCAAGGCCCCCCCGCCGCACGCCGCCGCCGCGCCGCCGCCGTCGTCCCTGCCCCAGTTCACCGTGCGCGCCGTCGTGACCGGGATGGTGCTCGGCGGCGTGCTGTCGCTCTGCAACATCTACTCCGGCCTGAAGATCGGCTGGGGCTTCAACATGTCCATCACGGCGGCGCTGCTGTCCTACGGCGTCTTCTCGGCGCTCCGGAGCGCCTTCGGCACGCGCTCGTGGAACCTGCTGGAGAACAACGTCAACCAGACCGCGGCCTCCGCCGGCGCCTCGATCTCGTCGGCGGGGCTCGTGGCGCCCATCCCGGCGCTCACGATGATCACCGGCCAGGAGCTCTCCTACCCGGTGCTGGCCGTCTGGGTGCTGTCGGTCGGCGTCATGGGCGTCATCGTCGCCGTCGGCCTCCGTCGGCAGATGGTCGAGGTCGACGCCCTGCCCTTCCCCAACGGCGTCGCGACCGCCGAGACCCTCAAGGAGATGTACGCCCGGGGCAAAGAGGCCATCGCGCGGGTGCTGATGCTCGTGGGCGGCGCCGCCTTCGCCGCGGTTCTCAAGGTCCTGGTCACGGTCGCCAAGATCGGGCACGCCGCCATCCCCGGGACCATCGCCGCGTCGCCCAACGGGGCCCTGGCCGCCAAGGGCGTCACCGGCGTGAGCCTCAAGAATCTGACCTTCTCCCTCGACCCGAGCGTGCTCATGGTCGGGGTCGGCGCGCTCATCGGCTTCCGCGCCGCGTGGTCGATGCTGCTCGGGGCCGTCCTCGCCTGGGGCATCGCCGGCCCGGAGCTGCTCGACGCCGGGCTCGCCGACCCGACGATCCTCGCCGACGGGACCGCCAAGGCCGGCTCCTGGTTCGGCACCATGATCAAGTGGCTCCTGTGGCCCGGCGTGGCGCTCATGATCACCGCGTCCCTGACGTCCTTCGCGTTCTCCTGGCGCTCCGTCGGGCGCGCCATCTTCAGCGCCCGCAAGAGCGGCGGCGAGAGCGAGGAGGCCGACAGCGGCGATCTGCGGCGCTCGACGTTCCTCAAGATGGCCCTCGTCGCGATGCTCGCCTCGGTCATCCTGCAGGCGGCCATCTTCGGGATCGGCTGGGGGATCGCGCTCTTCGGCGTGATGCTGACGGTGCTCCTCGCCATCGTCGCGGCCCGCGTCTCCGGCGAGACGGGCATCACCCCGGTGGGGCCCATGGGCAAGGTCACCCAGCTCGCCTTCGGCGCCCTCGACCCGGGCAACGCCACGGCCAACCTCATGGCCGCCAACGTCACCGGCGGCGCCGCCAGCCAGTGCGCGGATCTGCTCCACGACATGAAGACCGGCGCCCTGATCGGCGCCTCCCCTCGCTACCTGGCCTTCGCCCAGCTCTTCGGCGTCCTCGCCGGCGCGGTGGTCGGCTCGGCGGCCTACCTGATCCTCGTGCCGAACCCGCAGGAGATGCTGCTGACCGACGAGTGGGCCGCCCCGGCGGTCGCCCAGTGGAAGGCGGTGGCCGAGCTCTTCAAGGACGGCATCGAGGCGATGCCAAAGGGCGCGGTCGACGGCATCCTCGTCGGCGCGGCCATCGGCTTCGTCCTCGCGATCCTGGAGAAGCTCGTCTCCAAGCGCTGGCGTCGCTTCGTCCCGAGCCCGACCGCGATGGGCATCGCCGTGGTCGTCCCGGCGAACTACGCCATCTCGACCTTCTTCGGGGGGCTCCTGGCGCTGATCGCGGGCCGCTTCGCCCCGAAGTGGAGCGCGCGCTTCGTCATCGTCCTCGCCGCCGGGCTCATCGCCGGCGAGAGCCTCACCGGCGTCGTCATCGCGATCGCGACCATCCTCGGCGGCTGACCCTCCCCGCAGCATGATCGAGCCAGACCACCACGGGTACCACCCGTCCGCCTCGCCGCAGTTCGTGGCCCCAGGGGTCGGAGCGCGATTCAAACGACGCAGCTCTTGCACACCGCAGGCGGAGCGGCCGGATGCAATAGGCATCCGGCCGCCGCGCGCGATCAGCGCGTGAGGTTGACGAGAGTTCCGATGACGTGGTCGAGGCGTCGCCTGACGTCGGGCGCCGGCTCCGGGATGCAGCGCATGGCGACAGCGACATCGAAGCAGGCCGCGACCTCATAGGCCGAGCCGAGCGCGTTGGCGTAACGGGCTCGTCGGTTGCGCCCCAGCGAACCGGCTCCTTCGGCGATGTTCAGAGGTGTACTCGCGGCCGCGCGCCTGAGCTGTCGGGCGAGGTCCGGGTCCTTGCGCCCGATGCGGTCGGCCGCGTCCGCGGCGTCAGCAGCCACGCGCAGCGCGACGGTGTAGATGCGAAGCATGATGAGGTGTTCTCCGTGTCGAGGGCAGATGTCGCCCCTGCGGCCCTGTGCTGCGGGGGACGACTCCCCCCGACCTCGCGCGCAGCGCCCCGCAAGGCTGGCTGGTCATCCCGGAGCCGGCGCGCCGGCTCCGGGGTGACCAGCCACCGTCATTCAGCCACCCGGAGCCACGCGCAGCCGGTCGGAGGACGCGCCAGCGGCCTGCGGCCGGCGAGCAAGGCGAGGATGGCTGAATGACGGCTTGGCCTTGCGGGGTGCGAGCACGAGGTCATACTCGGGAGTCCCACGCCGCGCCTCCCTCACCTGCCCTACTCCCGCTCCCCGCGCCGCTCCGCTCCCGCTCCCCGCGCCGCTCGAGCCCACACTCCCGTGCCGCTCGAGCCCACGCTCCCGCGCCGCTCGAGCCCACGCCCCCACGCCGCTCAACCTCACGCTCCCGCGCCGCTCACGCACACGGGCCCGCGCCGCTCACGCACATGCCCCCGCGCCGCTCACGCTCACGCTCCCCGCGCCGCGCACGCTCGCGCGCCGCTCCGCCTCCGCCTCTCTCGAAACGCCCCCCCCTGGACGCAGGCCTGGACGCGCTCGCGAAGGGGCGGTCAGCGCGGCAGGAACCTGCGGAACGGCCGCCCGTGGTGGATCGCGGCCAGGGTCACCTCCTGGCGCAGGAGGCTGAGGCGCGGGCCGACCTGGAACGAGAGGAGCGCCGCCTCGAGGGCCGCGCGCTGGGCGTCGGTGGCGCCGTCGAGGCCGCGCTCGCCGACGACCTCGAGCCACACGTCGCTCGGCGCGCTGTGGCGCAGCACGTGGCTTGTCGCCGAGGCGGTGACGTCCTCGCCCTTCGGCTGGAAGAGGCTCGCCGGCCAAGCCGTCGCGCGACCGTGCAGGGCGGCCTTGGCGGGCTTCTCGAGGGCCGCCTCGAGCGCGCGGAGCAGCGTCGCCTCGGGCAGCTCCCCGAGCTTCGTCTGGGCGGTGGCCCGGAGCCCGGGCTGGACGTAGTTGACCTCGAGCCTGGATGTGACCTGACCGAGCAGCTGCCGGACCCCGCGGGCGAGCAGACGACGCGCGTGAGCGTAGCTGGTCACGAGGTGCCCGAGGCGCTTGGCGGCCGCGTCGCTCCCGTTCAGCGCGTCGTCGAGGGTGACGGCGCCCGGCGCCTTCGCCCCGCCCGCCGAGGCGAAGCCGGCGTTCTTGTTGAAGGCCGGTGTACGCGCCTTACCCTTGGCGGCGGGCTTGCCGGCCCCGGGGGCCTTGTTCGGCTCGTTCTTCGGGGTGCCGCTGTTCTTGGGCGTGTCGCCGTTCTGCTTGGGGGCGGCCGGATCCTTCGCCTTCACGCGGTGCTTGTTGATGGCGACGATGTTGCCGAAGCCGCTGTCGCCGGCCGGGACGTCGCGCTGGGCCTGGTTGAGCTTCCGCCCGATGACCTCGCCCGGGGTCGCGCCCCCGCGGGAGGTCGCCTTCAGGATCCGGGTCGACTGCGCCCTCGGGCCGCCATACACCACGCTGAAGGTCCCGACCTTGTCGTCACGGCCGAGGAGCACGCTGACCGTGCCGCGACGCGCGTGAGCGGCGTCGACGCCGGCGGCCGTGCGCTGAGCGGCCGTCATGGGCTTGCTCGCGTCGACCTTGACCCGCACCGGGACGCCGTCGATCTGCTGCACCCTACCGAGCGCGCCGAGGTCGGCGCCGGCCTTGACCAGCCCCTGGAGCCGCTGGGTCACGCTGGCGATCTTCGCCGCCGGGTAGGTCTTCCCGGCGACCTTCACCGGCTCGTTGAGGCGCGCCAGGATCCCCTTGGACTTCGCCAGGTTCGCGGGCGCGTTCTTCAGCCCGTCGAAGGCCTGGCGGTTGCCTACGACGTACATGCGGTGCCCGACCGCCGTGACGAAGAGGTGGTAGGCGAAGGCCTTGTAGCGCTTGGCCGCCAGGAGCTTCTGCCCCTGGCTGACGACGTCGGGCATGGTCAGGAGATACCCCGCCTTGCCGAGGCTGAGGGTCACCCAGTTGTTGAGGTTGGTCGCCGCCTGCCCGAAGGCCAGCGAGCGCTCGGACAGGCGCGAGACCGCCCACCACGGCACCGGCCGAGCCGTCGCCAGGGCCTGCTCGGCGCGGGACAGGAGCGCGGCCTGCTTGCCCAGCGCGGCCGCCCCGAGGCCGGTCATGTAGCCGAGGACGGTGGTCAGCCCGACGACCGCGTCCTTCACGCCCAGCTCCTCGTCCTTGCTCTTCACGAAGAGGTCGAGGGCCGTGACCATCGTCCCGCCGAGGGCCGTCCCCGCCAGGAGCGCCGCGCCGATGACGCCCGCGGCGCCGCCGCCCGTCGCCACCAGCATCCCGGCGACCCCCGCCCAGAAGAGCGCGTGGTTCACCCAGGTCCCGTCCCCGGTGGTGAGCCAGTCGTGGAGCTTCCGCCACCACTTCGTGACCGTGACGCTCCGCTTGACGGCCTTGCCCCCGAAGGTCACCGCGAGGCTGCCCTTCGGGAGCCAGGCATTGTCGGCCAGGAACGCGTCGAGCAGGCGCTCGAACATCGCCTGACGCCCGGCGGCCGTCCCTCGGCCCCGCGAGTCCAGCGGCGAGCTCTGCACCAGGCGCGTCGGTCCGGCGACACCCACGAGGTAGAGGTGCGCCTGACCGTCCTTCTCGGTGTACATGAAGCGCACCGGGAGGGTGTTGCCGAGGACCTTCTCCAGGGTCTGCTTCGCCTTCGCCGGGGCGCGCACGAGGTCCTTGCGGTTGGCGCTCGAGGCGCCGGACAGCGTCCCGCCGAAGATGGCGCTGAACTCGGTCCCCGCGGCGTGCTGGGCGAGCTCGCGCCCCGACTTGTCGAGGGCGGCGGCGAGGCCGTCGGTCCCGCTCAGGACGTCCGTCAGCCCGTCGAGGACCGCGGTCAGCCCGGTCGCGGCGCGCTGGGCGAGGATCGGCGCGGCGAGGGGCGCCGCGGCGTCCCGCTGTAGACCCTGGAGCGCCGGAACGACCCGCGCATAAGCGACCTTCAGCCCGCCGGCGAGGGCCTTGTCTCGCGCTTCGTAGGACCCGAGCCACCCCTCGAGCTCGCCGAGCATCTGGCGCGCGCCCTTCACGAGCACGGCGGGGAGGTCGGCGCGCTGGGCCTCGACGGCGCCGTGGGCGTCGCGCCAGGTCGCCAGGAAGGTCCGCGGGAAGCCGGCGCGGGCCGCGAGCTTCATCAGCGTCCCGACCTTGGTCAGCCCGACGTGGACGGCGACGGCGGCCGCACCCGAGCCGAGGTTGGCGGAGGTCAGCTCGGGGACCGCGGCGGTCTTCTTCGTGGCCTGCTTCTTGGCGCCCGGGGCCTTCGCGAGCTGCACGGGGCCGGAGGTCGGCGCCCCGGTCGGGCTCAGGAGCGACGCTCCGCCGGCGCAGTCGAGCTGGCGGAGGCCCGATGACGACGCGCTGCCCGGACTCGGCGTCGTGGACCGCTTCGCGGCAGCGCTGGGCTGGGGGATCCGGCAGATCTGGGCGGTCGTAGGGGCTCCCAAGGTGGCACCTCGCGCGTGCTGGGTGGATATCGGCTCGACACGTGGGGCCGGAGGTCGGGCAAGCGGCCCTTGCGATTTTCGCCGAGCCTTGCGCGGAGCGATCGCGAGAGCGCCGCTTCGACCGCGTCGCAGTATTCGAGCCTGCGCTCGCTGACGCGGATTCTACCCGGCTCTGCGCCGAGCGTTCGGTTCTGCTCGTTGCACCGCCACAGCCCCGCCGCGTACTATCGTCACGACGCTCCGTTCCCTTCACCGCGTCAGGTCAGCCCATGAAAACGAGCCGCACTCTCGTCGCCCCTCTCGCGGCGGCCCTCTTCCTGTTCGCGTGCGCCGAGGCTCCGGACGGCGGCCCAGGCGGGCGCATCGCGCTGTCGGTCGCGCCGCTGTCGTACCCCGGGGTGACGAACGCGACGTACACGCTCGAGGTGCGGAACAAGTCGGGGCAGACGGTCTTCACGCGGGCCCTCGACAGCCTCGGCTACGGCGGCGGCGACGGCTCGCTGAGCTACGTCGGCCCGTGCGACGCCGACCCGGCCGAAAACCCCAACACGGTGCACCTGACCCTGACCGGGCTCTTCGCGGGCGGCGGGGGGAGCGCCGAGATCCCGGCCACGAGCTACCACAACCCGGGCGAGCTCACGCGCTCGGCGACCTGCGACCCCAACGCCGACACGCCGGTGACCTTCGACCTGACCATCGCGCGGGCGGCCAACCAGGGCTTCTTCGACGTCGCGGTCGCCTTCGAGAACATCTTCTGCTCGGCCAAGCTCGACTGCGTCGACGACGACGGCGCGACCCTCGAGCTCCTCCATCAGGCGGGCGGGGGGCGCGGCCGAACGGTCGCCCTGGGGCTGGCTTGCACGGGCGACACCAGCCTCGACGGCGAGACCTACCTGTACCGGGACGCGGTCGTCGTGACCTGCGCCGCCGGCACCGCCACCGTCGACCCGTCGGCGGGTCCCGGGAACCTCACCGAGGGCGCCGGGATCACCTCGACCGGGACGGCCCCGCTCTACGCCGCCGCGGTCTACCGCGGCGAGGAGCAGCTCGGCTTCAACAAGCGCTACTGGAACGTGCTGCTCGGCGTGAACGACGCCGCCACCGACTGCACCGTGACGACGACGGCGACGGCCTCCCCCGACCCGCTCGTGGCCGGTCAGACGCCGCCCGGCTCGACCTGGCCCTACATCGACTGGGACGTCGCCATCACGGGGACCGCCGGGGTCCGGGCGTGCACCACCCACCCCCTCGACGGCGAGGATCCGAACGACGGCGTCGCCACGATGTACGCCGACCCCGACGCGCCCGAGGTCTTCACCTTCTCCTTCGCCCCCGGCCTCGGCCCGGCGCTGTGCGTCGAGGGCCAGAGCCAGTGCCCCTACGCCAGCTGCAAGGCGCTCCTCGACGCAGGGCTCGCGACCAGCGACGGCGCCTACGCCATCGACCCCGACGGCCCCGGGACGGGCGACCCGGCGCTGACGACCTGGTGCGACCAGACGACCGACGGCGGTGGTTGGACCCTGGTCCGGGTCTCCAACGGGACGGTGACGCCGGATCTGCGAACCGAGGACGCCGTCAACGTCGCCGGCCTCGCGGGCGGGCCGAGCGCCGACACCAACGCGCAGCTCTCGTCGGCCACCACGACCGGGCTCGGCAACCTCATGATGGCGGTGAACACCGAGGCCACCTACGACACCCGCGTCTGGTACGACCGCACCCGAGCCTGCAACGCAGCCTTCCACGACGTCTTCTACTGGACCTACCAGAGTGACAAGCCGAGCATCCTCCAGTGCCCGACCGCCTCGTCCATCTACCCGCCGTCGGATAGCCGCTGGGGCCAGGACACGGGCGGTTACACCCACATCAACTACAACGCCGCGCACCCGCTGTGCTTCGGGGACTGGAACCAGGGCGGCAAGGGGCACTTCTGCTACAACCGGAACACCCTCGACTGGTGGAACCACGGCCCTTCGGGCGACCCGACGGTGTACGAGAACGCCGACGCCCACACCGCGCTCTACGTGCGCGCGGCGCCGCAGCTCTGCAGCCCCGGGGACACCGGCTGCGGCTACGCGAGCTGCCAGGACGTGCTCGACGCGGGGCTCTCGACCGGTGACGGCGTCTACGCCCTCGACCCCGACGGCCCCAACGCGGGTGCCGCGGCCTTCGACGCCTACTGCCTGATGAGCGAGGGCGGCGGCGGCTGGACGCTCCTCGCCCGGGTGTACGGGCCCTCGCCCTACACCTTCGTCTACGACGGCTGGCCGACCCTGACCGCCACCGGTACGACCACCAACTTCAGCCTGACCCTGGCCGAGGACACGGTCTTCCCCGCCTACCAGGCGGTCGCCGGCGACGAGCTCCTCTTCTATGACGGCACGGCCCTGTGCGGTAGCGACCACCGTCTCGTGCAGTCCGAGGCGTTCCTGGGCGGCGTGACCCTGCCGACGTTCCTGGGCGCGCTCCCGGTCGGCGACTGCGGCTACTCGAGCACCTGCACGACGCTGCCGGCCGCGAACCGCTTCGCGCCGACGTTCTACAACACCGGCTGCACCCACCCGCTGAACCCGAGCGCAGGCGCCCGGGTGAGCAACGGTGATGTCGGCGTCAACGTCGACACGAGCAACGGCACGGGCCGCGCGCGCTTCACCGTGTGCGCCGTCGACTGGGACACCGGGATCGGCGGCTTCGTCGGGGCCGGTGGCAACCCCGACGGCTCCTACGCCTTCGGCGACATGAGCGAGGTCGGCGATTCGACCAGCGTCTGGTCGCCCCACGTCGTGACGATCTTCATCCGGTAGCGCCCGCTGATAGAGCGGACGTCTTCACCACGGAGACGCGGAGACAGGGAGGGCCACGGAGCGCCGAGCGCGCCGTCGTCCTCCGTGGAGTCTCTGTGTATCGGTGGCTCCGCGGCAAGGAGGCGGCAACGCTTTCTTGCGACGCTCCGTCGGCGCCGAGCCGCGCGCAGGTGGCTTGGGGCGGTCAGGTCGGGCGCGCTCCGGAACGCGACGTCTGCGCCACGGAGACGCGGAGACACGGAGGTCCACGTCCTCCGCGGAGTCTCCGTGGCTCTGTGGCTCTGCGGCGAGGAGGCGGCAGCGCTGTGCGACGCGCCGGCGGCGCCCGAGCCGCAGGCCGGTGGCTCGGGGACAGCCACGTCGCGTGCGGTCCGGAACGGGATTGGCGAATCGCCGGGCGCGTTCTCCACCGTCTCCCCCGGGTCTGGCGAATCGCCGAGCGCGTCCCCTACCGCCTCCCCCTGGCCGTGGCGAATCGCCGGGGGCGTCCCCCACCCTCCTCCGGGGCGCCCGGCGTGGGCCGACCCGGGGAGGTGGGGGCCGCGGCGGTCGATCCGCCCGAGCGGTCAGGCCTCGGTCTCGGGCGCGACGATCGGGGTCGGGACGGGGCTCGTGTCGGCCTCGCTCACGGACTCGGCGGTGCGGCCGGGGCGCCTGCGGGATGGGCGGACGCGGCGGGCGAACCGGGACATCCCGGCCGCGTCGAGGAAGGCCTCGAGGACGGTGGCCGCCACCCCGAAGACGAAGTCGTGCTCGGCGACCGCGGCGTCCTTGGCCGCCTGGGTGGTCTCCAGCTCGCGCCGCTCGCGCTGCACCGCGGCCAGCGCCTCCTCGAGCGCGGCGTGCTGGCGCTCGAGGACCGCCAGGGTCGTGGCCTTGTCGAAGGGGACGGCGAGCCCCTCGGGATCCGGGGGCGGCGGGTCGAAGTCGCGGAGCGCTCGGATGAACGTCGCGCCGAAGGCCCGCAGCAGGTTCGGGTCGTCCGGGGTCGGGCCCGAGACCGCCAGCCGGCCGCCGAAGTCCTGCCCGTACTGGTCGGTCAGGAGCCCCCGGACGGTGACCACGCTCCGCCCGTAGGCCCGCGCCGCCTCGTCGCGGGCGGCAAACGCCGGGCCGTCGTCCCGCTGCTCCGCCAGGTGGGCCTGGTCGGCGGCCTGCATCGCCTCCCCGCGCGCCTCCAGGTGCCGCGCGAACAGCGTCAGCAGCAGCCCGAAGTCCGGGGTCGCCTCCCCCGGACGCGCGTGCGGCGCGAGCATCGCCCGCACCGCCTCGGCCGCCGCCGGCCCGTGCTCCGCGAAGGCCGCCGCCACCGCCTCGTCGCTCTTACGCCGGTCGGCGACCAGCTTCGAATACATCACCATCTCGAACCTCCTGAGTGTGAATCGGGCAGGTGAGTACGGGCTCACCGCCGCCCTGGCACGCGTGGAGGCTCGACCACGCTCCAGCGAGCCCCGCGCGGCTGTCAAACGACCGCCCACCCCCACACCGCCGCCGCACCGCGACACCCCGCGCCCGAACCGCCCGCCTACCCGCCCCCCTGTATGACGAGCCCGCCCGCCGCACCGCGAAGCGCCCGTGGCGATCCCTTGTGATTATCGCAAGATGCCGACGGGCAGCGCCCCCAGCGACTCCGCGCTGGGCCGGATCGTGGCGGCGGCAACCCGAAGCAGGGCACGATCCGCCTGAACACCGAGCTCGCCAAGAAGCCGCCGACGTGCCTCGAGTACGTCCTCGTTCACGAGCTGATCCACCTCGTGGAGGCGACCCACAACGAGCGCTTCGTCGCGCTCATGGACCGGCACCTGCCGAAGTGGCGCGAGGTCCGAGAGGAGCTGAACCGGCGGCCCCTGGCGCACGAGAACTGGCTCTACTGACGCCGCAGCGGCATCAGGTGCCGACGGTCAGGCCCACGCCGACAGGGGTCGCGGGCGCCGCGAGGCGGTTCATCGTCGCGGCGATGGGGAGGCGCTCGATGTGTGAGCGCGGCGACTCGACGGCGGCCTCGTCGACCAGCTCGAAGGCGACCGCGACCCGCTGGAGGTTCGAGAGGGTCGGGTCGGGGAGCTCGGCCTCGGACTCGTAGACGATGTCCAGGGTCCAGAGCCCGTCAGCCGGCGTTCGAATCCGGCTCTCCTGACCAATTCGTGGGTCGCCGCCGGTGGTGAGCCTCGCTCTCTCGCCCTCGTCGTCGGGCGGAGGGCCGGTGGACCCGCCGTCGAGGGCGAGAGAGGCGTCGGGGCAGGCCGAAAGGAG